>Ga0207789_1000361_pt1 | contig 18409 bp, 20 predicted proteins | sample HigsolmetaGSP12D_FD_184840 | JGI IMG/M metagenome (GOLD analysis project Ga0207789, IMG submission 184840) | High solid enriched microbial communities from the Joint BioEnergy Institute, USA - SP1-2-D (SPAdes) | ecosystem: Engineered > Bioreactor > SSF (Solid state fermentation) > Aerobic >...
GCTTCTTTGGGACGTCCATTTTTGAAAATTAGTTTTCATAACCAATTTTCCCAGTTCAAAAACCAGTTTTTTTGCCCAGTTTTCGATGATCCCCGCCATTCCCTCCCTCAAGACTCCGAGAGTCTATAATAGTTGATATGCTAAACCGGGAATACCCGGAAATAGCCGGAGATTATCCCTTGATGGCGCCCACGGTAATCCCTTTGACGAAATAACGCTGCAGCAAGGGATACAGGAAGATAATGGGACCGATGGTGACGACGGTCGTGGCCATGCGGATTCCCATGCTCGGCGGTTGAATGGAGATGCCGGAAGGCACCAAGTCGCTCGCCGCGGTGAGGTTGGAAATCATTCTTCGCAGAATGAGCTGGAGCGGATATAACCGTTCGTCGCCGGCGAAGAGAAGACCGAGCAACCAGTCATTCCAGTAAGACAGGGCGAGGAAGAGGGCCACGGTGGCCAGAATCGGCTTGGCAACCGGGAGAACGATTTGAAAGAAGATGCGAAACTCCCCCGCCCCGTCCACCAGCGCCGCTTCTTCCAGTTCATCCGGCAGGTTCCGGAAAAAGCTGATCATCAGAAATACGAGGAACGGCTGCACCAGATAAGGAACGATCAACGCCCAGACGGTATCGTACAAGTTCAGCCACTTGGAGACGAGCAGATAAAACGGGATCAGTCCCCCGTTAAACAGCATCAGAAACGAGACGAAGAACGCCATCGGATGGCGCAGCACATTTCTTTTGTTCGCGATGGAGTTCGCCAGCATCGCGCTGATGGTCAGCCCGGCCGCCGTGCCAACGACCGTAATGAAAATGGAAAGGCTGTAGCTGTGAAGCAGTTTGTTCGATTGAAAGGTGACCTGATAGGCTTCCCAGGAAATATGTTTCGGAATCAGCGTATACCCGTTCGCAATCAGATCGTTTTCTTCCGTAATCGAACCGGAAATCATCAGCATGAACGGAAGAAGACAGAATAGTGCGAATATGCTGACAAAAAGATGGACGAACACGCTGAACAACCGGTCGGACAAAGTCAGTTTCATGCGATCCCCTCTTGAGAAATGATCAGAACAGCGCCGATTCTTTCGATACTCTTCTTACGACGGCGTTGACGCCGAAGACGAACAGAAAACCGATGACCGATTGGAACAGACCTACGGCGGACGACATGCCGAAATCGTTCAAATATCTCATCGAGCGAAAGACGTAGGTATCGATGACATCCGTCGTCGGATAGATGATGGAATCGTCCCCGACAATCGCGTAGATCATCCCAAAATCGCCGTTGAATATTTTGCCGACGGCAAGCAAAGTCAGAATCGAGATCGTCGGATACAGCGAAGGTAGGGTGATCCTCCTCATCATCGCCCACCGGCTTGCCCCGTCGATTCTCGCCGCTTCATACAGCTCATCCGGAATGGCGGTAATCGCCGCCAAATAGATGATGGAGCTGTATCCCGCGCCGTGCCAGACTTTGATCATGGTCAGCATCCACGGCCAAATATCGGGCACATAAAACCAGTTCACTTCGCGAAGCCCCAGCGCTTTCAGCCATTCGTTCACCGTCGGCTTGTCGCCTCCGAAGAACGCCGCCACCATCATGCCGACGACGACCCAGGATACGAAATAGGGGAAGAAGATGACCGACTGCGAGATCCGCTTGAAAACTTTCAGCCGCACTTCATTCAGAAACATGGCGATGCCCACCGCGAAAACGGTCGTAAACGAAATGAACAGGGCATTCAGCAGCACCGTATTGCGAATGAGCGGAAACATCTGATCCGACGTAAAGAAAAATTCAAAATTTTTCAACCCGACCCAAGGACTTCCCAGAATCCCGTCCGTAACCCTGAAATCTTTGAAGGCAATCAGCAGTCCGTATAAAGGAAAGTAGCCGAAGATGATCAGGAAAACAACGCCCGGCAATGCGAGCAGGTAGAGGGACGGACTCTTTCTAATGCTTCGGGCCAGCGGCCGGAATCCCGATGCCGATTTCCGCGCCGGCGGGGCTGCGGCCTCATGTGCGGCCTCCCGTGCGACTTCCATTGGGTATAAATCCCTCATCTGGTATGATTCCCTCGCTTTGTCTCTGTCGTGAGCCCATCATAAAACACCCCCGCCGCATCCACAATTGCGGAAAGCTTTCCTGGCCTTGCGAAAAACAACACTTCCGCTGTGATTCCATCCGGCATCACTTCCAGCGGGCAACAATTTCCTCCGGTCAACGCTCTCTTGCGCCGGCTTCTTTCCGGAATTGGGCGGGCGTGATGCCGTATCTCTTCTTGAATGCGGCATAGAACGAGCTGAGAGCGATAAAGCCGCTCTCCTGCGCGATTTCCTCGATCGAACCGGAGCTCGCAAGCAGTCGTCCGCACGCATTTTCCAGCCGCTTGTTCGTTATGAAATCGATGATCGAAATATTCGTGGCGGACTTGAACATCGTCCGGATATAATTGACCGACAATCCGATCTGGTCCGAGATCCATTTGGTGGACAAATTCGGATTGGAAAGCTCATGTTCCACAATTTGATAGATTTGCTCGATCAGATCCTTGTGTCTGGCAGGATAAACCGTCTCTTTCGCGGAACGGAAATAGAGCGTCAACATTTCATGCAGCCATCTCTGGATGGCGTCGATCGTTTCCAGCCGTTCAAGATGCTCCTGGATGGAGGACAATCCCCAATCGTACGATTCACTCGGCCGTTCCCGGGAACGATGGAGCACCTTGCCGAGATTGATAATGAAATGGGTGACGGCCAGACGGCATTCCGGATAAGGATACAGCAAAATGCGGCTCATGAATTCCTGCAATGCGATCATGGTCTCATCCGGTTGTTCCTGTCTGAGATGAAGGAGGAAGCGGCGCTCGATCTCCTCCGGGTATTTGTACTCCTCCTCGGGATCCGCGGCCGCAGGGCGGCTGCAGATAAACTGTCCCGATCCCAGTTTGAACCGCTCGTTGGACAGTTCCGACGCTTCCTTGTAAGCCTGATGGAGAGCGAGCCAACTGCCTGCGGGAGAGCTGACGGCCACGGTGACGCTCAATTTCAGATAGCGGCCAATCGATTCCTGGCTGGCGCGCAGCCGTTCGTTGACTTGTCCGGCCCGCCCTTCGGCATGACAGACGACCGCAATATGATCGCCGCCCATATCCGCTGTTTCTGTCGGAATTCCCCGCATGCTCTCTTTAATAATGTTGCACATGGCAAACCTGAGGAGGCTTTGGTCGGAAGGCGCGTATCGCTCGGCGAAATCCATAAATCCGTCGATCCGGAACACGGCGATTTGCAAGTTTGCGGCGGGCAAGTCGATGGCATGCTCCTCGAGCAGCCGGTGAAATTGCTCCTCGGTATAACGGGAATCGACCGTAAGCAGCCTCTTCATAAAATTCTCTTTCACATCATCCCGGTTGTTTCTCCAATATTCGGACAGCTGAACGATGCGGTTGTTCTGACGATCGAAAACGTTGGACAACAGCAGAAGCTCATCCGTCGCCGGATCAAACGGTTCATTGCCGTGATCCTGAAACGTCCTGGAGACGCTGCCGACGAGCCTTTCGATCGGCGAGTAGATTCTCCTCGACAAACGCCAGATCAGGTAAACGCTGGCCAGAAAAATGGCCGCAAATATGATCATCGTTGCATTCCGCAACCTGTACACCTGTCCGTTGATGCTGCCGATCGGGATTTGTTCGATCATTTTCCAGGTATGGCCCTGAAAATGGACGTTCGCGTAAACCGTCAATTGTTTCTTGCCGCCTTCCGAACTCGTAAACCAGCCTTTCTCTCCGGCCATTCGGTCAAGCGACGGATCGCCGCCAAGATCGGACAGAAACGGTTCGGGCGAGGAACCGGATACAGATACGACCACGTTGCGCTCATTCACCAGCCTGACGTTGCCGACGGCCTGCTTCATCGCCGGCCCGCTTGCGGAGAACAAAGAATCAGCTTCGATATTCATCATAAAAATGGAGGGCGAGCTGCCCAAATCGTACGGAATGATGATCGTCAGCAGATTGGCGTGATAAGCGACCCCGCGTATGGATGCTTTCATCACTCTCGGCACCATCATCTGCGACATCAGCGTCTCTCTGGACTGCAGAATGCGGAAAATGTCCTGATCGTAAAATTGTTCGGCCGGATTGGACCCGGTCCGGGTATCGAGGATGTTGTGGTTGTATCCATTCAGAAGATATATGGAATCGATGTACGGATGGTTGCTTTGCAAACTTTTGAGACGGCTCCACACTTCGTAATTGACGTAATTGTCCTCTTTCGATTCCCGGACATACGGCAATACCAGCGGATCGGTGCTCGATCTTAAGGCATACGACAGCGTCCAGTTGAGCAAAAAACCGGTCCGCTCGGCGTCTTTCTGCAGCAGGGAGACGGAATGGTTGCCGATCTCCCTGATCATCGTGCCGGAGTAAAGCGAGTAGAGAACAAACGTGGAAAGGATCAGAATCAGCGCGCTCGCCATCGTGAAGTACAAAAAAATGCGCATGTACATCCTTTTGGATCGAATCCATCGCCTGAACGATACGCTCCTCATGTGCAGACCCTCCTTGCGCCGCCGGATTCGATTCCGCCTTTATTTTCCGCCTGTTCTGAAGCCGATGCAGCCGAGGTTTCGGACATGGCAGCAGGCCATCGCCGCGGCGGGGGATTGAAGATGGGGCCCCCATTCGATCGCGTAGCGGAATTCATAGAAACCGCCCAGCGTCGCTTTAAAATTCGTCTCCCAATAATTGCTCAACACCCATGAATAGAGATGGCCGTGGTTCGGCCCGCTTCCTTGCTGACCGTGCAGCATCCGCTGTCCGAACTCCAAAGGCCCGAGCTGCACGAGCGGCGTGTCCGGCATCGCGATCGCGATGCCGGAATCCCCGCTTGCGAAGGCCACGCCTTCCTGGATGCAGTAATAATCAATGCACGTCCCCGGAAGCTGATCGACCCCCGGCTCGACCAGCGCGCCTGCTTTCTCTATCCATAACCGGGTCTTGCCGCCCGGACCTTCCCCGAACGGCAAATACAAATATACATTTTCCGGTTCCCAGCCGCTTTCCTTCAGAAACCGGACCTTCACGCCGACTCTCGGGTTGTCCGCGAACACGGTCAATTCCAGCGCGAAATGGCGGACGCCTTCCATATCGTACCGAAGCTCAACCGTTGCGTACAAGGGACCTTCGGCAACGGATCTTTTTCCGGTCAACCGCCCTGCCGACCTTTGCACGTGAAATCCTTTGCGATTGCGCCCCATCGCTTTGCGGTCGAATACCATCGCGCAAGCCGGCGTCGGCGTCCGCTCGTAAATCGGCGTGAAGGCGCCATGCTTCCTGTCACAGCGCAGCAAGTCGCGGCCGGTTGTCTTGTCGAGCCAGGATACGATGCCGTTGTCCCGCTCCCACCCGATCCGGACAAAAGGCGACTCGATCCAGGTTTCTTTGACGCGCACCGCCGGAACGCCGCTTGGGACGAAATCCTGCAAATCGTGAATCCCTTCGCTGCCGACCAGTGAAAAGTTGCGCACCGTCCTTTCCTCCGTTCGTCCGGCCGGAACGATGGAGACGGTTTTCTCCTCGCCGGGCTGAAGCGCGACGGACAGCACGATATGGCGTCCTTCGCCGTGCTCCGTCTGACAGGGAACTTCGCGGCCGTCCGCTTCGTCGATGACGGAATAGCCGTCCCTCAGCAGCGGCTTCTCATATTGCGGGACGGGAATCGACACGTATTCCCGAACGAATGTCGGATGCGGGTTGAGAATCCGGTAGTGCAGCGGCCGTTCGGCGGCAAGCGGCGCTTCGCCGCGCTCGCCCAGGATGCGGTCGAGCGCCGTATATACAAGCCGGTGACCCTGTGCCGCATAGGCCATCTTGCGCACTTCCAGCGCCTGAACGTTCCGGTTCCAGGGTTCCGATACGGATGAATCATAGCCCCATGTATGTTCGGCGTACAGGATCAGCTGGTTTTCGATTTCGCGGATTTGCGACGGGACGGCGATCCGGCCGTCCGGATCCAGCCGCTTGACAAGGCGAAGCGTACGCTGGGCGTCTCGGTAGATCTGCGTATGCATGGCCGTCGAAATGACGCCGTCGGACCACCAGTCCGGCCAATCGCCGCGGTATACCGGGATATCGGCGTCCTGCGCTTTCAGATGCCGAAAGAAGGGGCTCAGCGTCGTCATTTCCAGCCGCACCCGCCTGCCGTGCTTCTCGTTCCACTGCCGGATGAATGCCATGACCCCGCCGTTCGGAGGCGCGTTGTCCGTCATCAGGCCGGATACGGCGACCGGAACGAAGTCGTACGGGTACCCCTCTTTCTCCAATTGCCCCAAATACCGGCCGATGCGCGTCTCGGCAATTTCCCAATGACGGTCATCGATGGCGGATGCCTGAAACTCGTCGTTGACGAGGTAGTTCGAAAGCGCTCCCGGCGCCAGGCCGAGGACGTTGCCGAAGTTGTAATGCTCTCCGTTCCATACGAGCAGGCGGTCTCCTTTCGGCGTTTCCCACCAGAACGGGATTTGCTTGCGCCCAAGCGGAAACATGCCGTGATGGGTATGAATGCAGGTGAACAGATGCTCGATTCCGGCATCGGCCAGACATTGCGCGTACCCCCAACCGTACCCGTTAATGTCCGCGTTCATGGCCGAATCGACGACAACCCCGGCCTCGCGGCCGAACCGCGTTGATCTTCGGAGCACGCTCTGCAGCAGTTGTTCATCGGGAAGTTCCGTCAAATTCAAATAAGTGCCGGACAGACCGATGTCGCCGCTGCGCAAGCATCGGATGAACCGCTCCCGCATTTGCGACGAAGCTTGCTCCCAGAACAGTTCGACCGCCCAGAATGTTTCGCATGTCCATTTGAATCCCTGCCATTCCGGCCTTTCTCCGGACCTGGCCTTCTCAATGATTTCGACGGCCTGACGAACATAGTCCGTCTGATAACGGAATATTTTCTCCTGCCGGTCCGTGTAGCCGATATCCGTATGCGAGTGATGAATGACATACAAGGTCCAATTGCGCTTCAGACTGTCCATCCCCGTACCCCCGGTCTTATTTTATAACATTTAATACAATTACAATCAGGCGAAACTTTTAATTAGCCCCATATTATCAGTTTAATTTTTGATTGTAAAGGTTTACAATCGGACCGTTGCGTTGTAATATTTGTTATATCAATTGGGAACAGGGTGAAGGATGGCATGACGATGAACGACTTGAAAAAAAATGCGCCGCTCTATATTCAGCTTCGCTCTTATATCTGGCAACAAATCCAACAGCAGCATTGGAAAAACGGAGATCGTCTGCCAACGGAAAAAGAGCTCGCCGAGCGGTTCAACGTCAGCCGCATTACGATCCGCAACGCTTTGCAAGCGCTGGTCGAGGACGGATTCATCTACCGCATCCAGGGCAAGGGAACCTTTGTCGCGGCGGAAAGGGGGCGGCCCGCGATCGCGGATGCCGCCTCCCGGGATACGCCCCCCTGCATCGCGTTTCTGATCCCCCGGCTCAACAACCGGATTACCGCGCAACTGCTAAGCAGCGTGGAAGACGTCCTTTCCGGCAGCGGCTTCCAGCTCATCTTCTGCAAGACGCACGATTCCCAGCAAATCGAGAAGCAGAAGATCAGGGAACTGCTCCGGCTTGGCGTCAAGGGATTCATTATTTACCCGGTGGAAGGCGAAAGTTACAACGAGGAAATTTTGCAGTTGACGCTGTCGAAATTTCCGGTTGTCGTCATCGACCGCTATTTGCGGGGAATTGAAACGAACTGCGTCTGTTCCGACAATTTCGGCGGCGCCTATTCGGCGATCGAGCATCTGATTCGCAGCGGCCACCGGAAAATTGCGATGGTGACTTCTCCCTACGAAGGAACGACGAGTCTGGAAGACCGGCTCTCCGGATACGAAAGAGCGCTGGAGGACCACCGGCTTCCGGTCGACCGAAGCCTGATCTTCGACTGCACCGATTTCTCCGCCATTCCTTCCTTTTTGCAGGATCATCCCGAAGTGACCGCCATCTTCGCCGGCAATACCGACGTCGGCGTCGAATTGGTGCGCAGCGCCGAACGGCTTGGAATCGGGATCCCCGGTCAGCTGGCGGTCGTTTTCTACGACGAACCGGAATATCCGGATCTGCTGAAATATCCGTTCACCATCATCGAGCAGAACCAACCCGAGATCGGCCGCAACGCGGCGCGGCTGCTGCTCTCCATTATGGAAAATCCCTATCAGACGCGAACCAAAATAACCGTCCCGACAAAGTTGGTTGTCAGGGCTTGAGTCAAGGGGCGCCGGGAACCGGCGTTGTTCCAGGGGAGTGATGAGGCAACCTCCTGCTTTACGCGGGTTGCCTCCATTTGCGCATGCATGGCGCGGGGGGTTGAAGGCGGGAAGGGGCGCTGGCTGATCTGCAACCGCGAAACGCCCGGCGCTTTCGCGACGGCGGACCGCTATCCCTTCAGCCCCGACGTCGCGACGCTCCGCTTGATCTGGCTCGAGAACAAAGCCCGGCTGATGCGATCTCCCTCCTGCATCGGCCGGGCCTCTTGCATGCACGCGCCGCCGCCTCAAGCGTAGACGCGCACTTCGATGATCTCGGCGTAATCGCTGCCGTTGGTGGATTCGACGACGATGCGCAGGCGGTCCGTCACAACGGCGGCGTCCAGCGTGTGCACGCGCTTGCGCTTGCGATTGTCGCGGCCCTCGGCAATCGTCTTCCAACCGCCGTTCGCATACACTTCGATGCGATAGTCTTTGACGAGCGTCGGCATGACCTCGAACGGTGTAATGTGATGGTGCAGGTTAATCAGATCCTCGTTCACGTCATCGTTGAAAGTGACGTGAATCTGCCGCACCGCAACCGGCTCCCGCCACGCCAGCTGCAGCCACTCCGGCCGGCCGGCCGCGACCCGTTCGGAAGACCACATATGCGGGCCGCCGTACGGGCGCAAGTAGCCGTCCGTCGCTTTGACGGCGCCGACAGGCGGAAGCACGGCACCTTGCCTTCCAACTTCCGCATCGACCACTGGACGACCGGCTGTTCGGGCTGGGGCTCCCCGGGATTCGACGTCACGCGGGGTTTTTCGCCCTTCCAATAGGCGAGCGCGCCGGATGTCGGCCGATCGTCCACATGCAGCGCGAGCGCGCCGTTCGCCTTGACGATCAGGAACGCGTTGCACGGCGTTGCCGGCTGCCAGTTCAGGTCCAGCCGCACCCATTGCAGCCCACCCGCCGCAACGGGGACGGATGACTCCAGCACCTTCGTCTTCGGCACGTAATTCTCGGGCCGGCCCGTCTCCCACAGCTCGACGGTCAGCGTCGTTGCGGCGCTCGCGTCGACGAGCAGCTCGATGCCGTCCAGCGCCGGATCGACCGGCACGGTGATGCCGATGTCGGTCTCCAGCGCCACCGCGCCAGCCGTGCGCTCAACCGCATAGCGCCGCCGCTCGCTGGAGGCGGTGACGGCGGCCGCGCGCGCCAGATCCGACGCGTCCTCGTTCCTGAGCCCGATGATCGACGCATCCTGGCGCAGCAGGGTCTGCTGCAGCTCGCGCAGATGCTTCGCGTGCAGCTCGCGCGGCGTTACGCCCCTGGCCGCGCACAGGGCGGCGCCGGTGCCGGCCGCTTCGCCGACGACGGCGCACGTCGCCATGACGCGCGTCGTGCCGAACGCCACGTGCGACGCGCTGATGTTGCGTCCGGCCATCAGCATGTTGCGCACGTTGACCGAATACAGCGAACGGAACGGAATATGGTAGATGCCGTCCGTGAACAGATGCTTCGAGCCCGCCTCGGTCGCGTACACCCCTTGCGGCGGATGCAGGTCGATCGACCAGCCTCCGAAAGCGACGCGGTCCTCGAATTCCCGCTGCGCAACAATGTCGTTCTGATTCAAAATATAGTCGCCGACAAAGCGGCGGTATTCGCGCTTGCCGGGAATCGAACCGACCCACTCCAGCGTCATGTTGTCGGCATCGAATTTGCCCGAGTTTTTGATGTAATCCCAGATCCCGTAGATGACCGCCCACAGCTCGTCGCGGATGCGCTCGTTGTCGTGAACGGTATCGAGCTCGCCGCCCCATTCGATCCACCAATAGGCGCAGCCGTTGTCCCCGCTGCGGATGATGCGGCGCTCGGGAATCGTCGTTTTCGTCACGTCGATGGCGAAGCTTGGCGCCGTGAACCTGACGGGATGGCCCGCGTCCTTGGTATAGAACAGCAGCGTGCTGCCGAGCGTAATGTCGTCGGCGGCGAGCGGCGCCCATTCCTCGTTGAATTCCTCGCGCGCTTCGCGGCCCAGCCGGTATTCCGCGCCGGCCAGAAAGCCGACCAGACCGTCCCCCGTGCAGTCCAGATAGAAGGGGCTTTCGAAGCGGATGCGCCGCTCCGAACCCATCATCCAGCCGGTGACCGAACGGATCGTGCGGTCGTTCTCGTCTCCTTCCGCCTCGACTTCGTGCACATCGGTGTTCAGGAACAACCGAATGTTCGGCTCCGCCCGGACCGCCTCATGCACGACCATGTCCCAGAAATAAGGATTGCCGTCCTTGTTGCGGTACTGGTTCTCGACGAACAATTCGCCCATGATGCCGGTCTCGCGGGCATATCGGTGCGTCCCGTGCCCGGTGGCGCCGCACACCCAGACGCGGACCTCGCTGCTCGAGTTGCCGCCGAGCACCGGACGATTGTTGATCAGCGCCACGGACCTCCCCAGCCGGGCCGCCGCAATCGCCGCGCACACGCCCGCCAGTCCGCCGCCCACAACGGTTACATCGGATCTGACCGTTTCATTTCGCATCCTTCAACGCTCCCCTGGGTTCCGGCTATCTTTTATACATGATTTCATCATAATTCATCGGATTGCCAAATAACATACAGCGTATTACGATTAGCATATACTTTATTTCACTTCGCGATCATCCAACCAAGGAGGTCATGCCGGCATCATGCGCAACCATTGGTCGGTTCAACCGCTGGGGTACATGTTCTGGCATCGGAAAAAGCAGTTCCTGCTCGAGCGCGATACGGATGACAGCTGGACGATGTTCGCGGTCGAAAGCGGCCGGTTTGCGTACCGGATCGGCGAAGAAGAAGGCGAAGCCGGGTTCGGCGACATCGTCGTCTGCCCGCCCGGCGTCGTTTTTCACCGCAGAACGATCGAGCCGCTGACGTTCCATTTTGTCAAATTCGAATGGGAACCGGCCCCCGCCCCGGAAGAGGCCGGGCGGCTGGGCGGACGATGGACCGTTCGGGATGCGGAACGGCTGATGTCGACCTACCGCTACATGAAGGAGATCGGGAGCGGCATTCGCGAAGAGCCGGCGCTCGGCCGAATGAAGCATATGGTGGAGGATCTGTGGCGACTGATTGAAATGGAACAAAGCAGAGAAGCGGCGGACGCCAAGCCGCAGGCCGACCCGCCCGGACCGGACATGCAGAAGGCGCGCCGATGGCTGATGGCGCATGCTTACGGGCCGATCGCCATGCGGAAGCTGGCGGACGAGCTCGATATCACCCCGGTGCAGTTGACGCGCCGGTTCCGGGCAGCCTACCGGACAACGCCGTCCGAATTTGTGACCGGCCTTCGGCTCGCCCGCGCCTGCCGGCTGCTGGAGGAGACGACAGAGCCGCTCGAGCCGATCGCGCAGCAATGCGGATACGAGAACGGCTTCTATCTGAGCCGCATGTTCAAAGCGAAGCTCGGCATGACGCCGTCGGCGTACCGGAAGCTGCACCGCGTCTAGCCCGCGCGCAAGGCCTGCGGACGAAGCGGACAACGCTTGCACAATCGCCGATTCACTCTTCCCGCTCATCATCCCGATGCTCCTGTTCCGCTTTCCGCAACGAGCCGAATCGGATGACGGTGTTCCCGAGAACGAACCGTCCACTTAGACGCCCCTTTTTTCGGAAGTCAACGCATTTTTGCAAGCCCGATTCGGGTAAATGATATTTACATAACACCAAAAGGTGTTATTATTATTGTAACAACTTTTGGTGTTATAAATGATGAGGAGGCTGTTTCGATGCAAAGTCAAACCGCGTTGCCGGAAATCCGCAAGACCGTATTGATCAACGCGCCGATTGAAAAAGTGTGGGAAGCCGTTTCTACGGCGGAAGGCATCGCCCGGTGGTGGATGCCCAATACGTTCGAGCCCGAACTGGGACACAAATTCATTGTTCATGCCGGAGACTTTGGCGACGCGCCTTGCCAAGTTACGGAACTCGAGCCGCCGAACCGCATCGGCTTCGTATGGAGCAAAGATTGGCACCTGACCTTCGCATTGAAAAAGTACAACACGATCACGGAGTTCACGTTGATCCATTCCGGTTGGGACGCGGAAAAAGTGACGCCTTTCGGTCATCCGCATCCGATGGTGCGCGAAATTATGGACAGCGGCTGGGAGAAAATCGTCAAAGAAAAGCTCCCTTCGATTTTTGCCGGCTAATGCCGCCACCGGACGAGCCTTGGAAGAATCATACCCAGACTTGCAAGAACCGGGCCGCAACGGATCGCACAGGCCCGGTTTTATCGTTTGCGAAATGTCACCGCAAGGTTATATAATATAACATAACTGGCATGGCATCACGCCCGCGACGCATAACGACAGAAGGAGGCCTGTCATGCACACACAGGGAACGCTGCCGGAAATTCGCAAAACGGTGGTGCTCGACGCCCCGATCGAAAAAGTATGGAAAGCGGTGGCCACTTCGGAAGGCATCGCCGCCTGGTGGATGCCCAATACGTTTGAACCGGTGGTGGGACACGAATTTGTCCTTCATACGGGTTCGTTCGGGGATTCGCCCTGCAAGGTGACGGAACTCGATCCTCCAAACCGCGTTGGCTTTGATTGGGGCAAGGATTGGCATCTGACGTTCGAATTGAGGAAACTGGACGACGATAAAACCGAGTTCACGCTGATTCATTCCGGTTGGGACGCGACCAAAGTTACGGAGTTCGGACAACCGCATCCGGTTGTTCGCGGCGTGATGAATGACGGATGGGAGCGCATTGTGCGCGAGCGGCTCGTCCAATATACGCGTGGTTTGCCATGACCGAGCCGGCTTTCAAACACGATGTCTTTCAGGCCATCGCCGATCCCTCCCGCCGCCGTTTGCTGAAATTGCTCGCCGGCAGGGAAATGCCGATCGCCGCCATAACGGAACATTTCCCGATCAGCCGCACAGCCGTGAACAAACACTTGCACATCTTGTTGGACGCGGGGCTCGTTCGCAGCCGGAGAGTGGGGCGGGAAACCCGTTACCGGCTTCACGCGGAGCCGCTGGTTGAAATTCGGCAATGGCTCGGCTTCTTTGAACAATATTGGGATGAGAAACTGACGGCCCTGAAGCAGTTTGTGGAGGCGGATCCCAATTCGTAGCGCTTTGCTCAAGCCCGAGATGCCCTCAAGAAATAAGATTTGCGGCCCTCACGGCCGCATCGTTTTTTTTTCGTCCGGTGTTCCGTTGCGGTAATGCCTTCCAGCTCCCGGAATACGCGGTTGAACTGCTTGGCCCACGATACGTGGTTGCCTACTTCATCATTTCAAGAACGGGATTTTCCCGGGTTACGATGCGGCGAATCTGCGATAAATCGGCAAACCGCTGCAAATCCGGCCCAAGCACTTCAAGGTACTCCGGATCAGAATAGAAAGCATCGATATCGTCCTTGCTGTCGAACCATAGTTCCGCAACTCCATCGAACGGCGGCTCCCCGTGTTCATACTCTTCGGGCAGTGCGTAGCATTGAATATAACGCCGTACGTAGCGGGTACAGGCATCGCTGCCGCGGGCCAGATCTGCATGCCTGTTCCATTCGTGACGGAATTCCTGCACGCTTAATCCCGGCCTTCTCCTTAAAACTCCAATCAGTTTAATCATTATGGTCCTCTCCTTGCAGTTTCTTTTGTTCCATTAGCTCTTCAATGTATTTCATTTTCTTCTCAATTTCTGCCAAATTCCCTTGGAGTTCAGAAATGCGTTTCAGAACCTCCTTGTAATGAGATTTCAACATCGCATTACGCTTCATCAATGTGTGTTCGCCTTGACGACGAAGGTCGGCATATTCCTGCATTTTGCGAATCGACATACCCGTTGCGCGCAATCGATTGAGGAAATGAATCCATGTCACATCGGTTTCCGTATAAACTCGTGCTCCACTTAAGGATCGACCCACCGGATCAAGCAAGTTTATTTTCTCGTAGTAACGCAATGTGTGTTCACTTAGACCGGTGATTTGCGAAACCTGTTTGATCGTGAGTTCCTTTTCCATGGTTTCATTCTACATCTTGGAGCGCACTCTAACTCAACCTTTTTTTCGCCCTGGATTTCGTCTGTGAATCATTTGTCAACATATTCCCCATGACAAGCAAGCGGAGGGTCTCCCCTGGAGGGAAGGCGGCTGCGCCGATTCAAGGAACCGGCTTGGACAGATCCCCGGTTTCCGGCTTGAAAAATCCAGCCTTTTTCCTTTTCCCAAATGAATCTCAGTCAACCCAAATGGTTCTCAAACGCTTGCAGCAGGATACGACCCTTTTCCGTATTGCGAAGATTGACCAAATCCACATCGTAGCGGATATCCGAGACATCGTACCACCCGAGTTCCAACGCTTGCTTCATATGCTTCAGAGAACGATCCGTCTCTCCGGCTACCGAGTAGGCGCACGCGAGAAGAAAATGATGCCAATCATTCAAATCGCCGAGAGCGCGAGCCCGTTCCAGAAAACGATTCGCTTCCGCAAAGTCGCTGCTGTAACGCAAACGGTGGTAGGCGGTGAAGACGAAGTTGTCCAGTTCGTTGTACAAAAACACGTAAGCCCCGTACATGCGCCGATTCGTAAATCCCACTTTCTCCGCCAGCCTGATTGACGGCAATCGGAAATCTTCCGTGTTCCAATATGGGGTCCGGCCTTGGCGCAAACACTCGTCAAGGAACGCTCGAGCGGCCAAATGGGCACACCCTTTTCCCCGATGGACACGGTCATACGTATTGACCCCGATCTCGACATCGGTCTCGGACCCAAATGCGGTCAGGCAACTGCTTGCCACTTCGTCGCCTGCGAGAACCACGTAACCAAAACCTTTTTCGATAAAAGCTTCTGGCGATTCCCAAAAAGCATCAATGTCGTCACGCACCCTTTTGAAAGCGTTGTCAAATAACATTGACGACGTGACACGTTCCACACTGACGCCCTGCGGTACCGTCACTTGCGGCAGATCGCGATAGATCTCCGGGTTAAATGTAAACGTTACCCTGTCGTACTTTTTCGGAATGAACTCCTGCAGTCGCTCTTCGATGACTGTCTGCCATTTTGCCTCGGGCATCAACTCAACTTGGAAAAACGGATCACCAATACGCTCGGCCCTTGGCGCAATCACTTCCCGGATCAAGGCGGGAAGCGCGGACACAAAGCTCTCCTGCGGCTCTCCGATCAGATAAAAGATTTCATGCTCTGCCCAAACCAACGCACAGGCGGGACGCTGCGGGTCATCCACGAAGATGCGCCCTTTGTTGTGACCGGCTATAACGCCGTTTATGACGGGGTGCCGGCTGATTTCAGGCAACAATGGACGGATTCGTTCATATGCTCCCTCTTCTCCAGTCAGTTGATGGATCATGGATCATCCACTCACCCATAATGACAATCATAAGAACGCTAGCGAAAAAAAATAACAGCCCGTTCACCAGGGCTGACTTGACTCAGTAGTATCATGGTGCCGGTGAAGGGACTTGAACCCCCACTCCCTTGCGGGAAACGGATTTTGAGATGAGCGTGTCTCGGAATCATTTTCGCAAGGGGGTGATAGCTCGAGTCCTTGTCCTGCTTGGCTTCCAGGATATTGGACATGATATGAATTTTGCTTAAAAGGGCAGTAGTACGCGTCTCTCTCATCCGTTTTTGTAAAAAGCCGCGCCAGACTTCAAACCGCGTACATCTTTTTTTGCAAAAGTTGTACGCGCCGACAAAGAAGGATTCTATCATGCCATCCCATCAGACAAAACCACATGTTGAAAACATCACGGTAACTACCTGCTTTCACAATGCAGTTCGATCCACCGCTCAGGATTCGAAGTATTCCACAACCCGATCCCGACGCTTCTCTTCACCGGCTTTTAGCAGCCTGAACAGGGTTTCCAAATCCCCTGCTTCTTCCATCAACTCTTCCCTGGCTTCCCGGACTTCTTTGACAATCGGATCTTCCCACTCCTTCATTTATTCATCCCTCCCCATTAATGCATCTGGTGTGACGATTGTCGGCAAAAACAATCGATGTTCCATGTTGTATTCGTTCAGCTTTTTGATGACGGAACCATGCGCTAAGTGCTTACAGTTCCAAGTCAGCATAAAATCCATTTTATGCTTCACGCAACAGGCCAGATGGACCGCATCCAACGCAGATTTTAGCGGAATGGACAACAGCGCGAGGTATTGCTTAGCCAATGCCATAATCTCGCCGGTAATTGGCAACAAAGGGATGTCGGCAATATACTTCATTCTCCGTTCAGCTACTACCGGGTCGCCTTTTGCCGCTTCCTGGACAACCGCCTCGGAAATGAACAAATCAAACCGTTCTTTATGATGTTGCCACCAATCGTGCGTTATCTGCTGATGTCCGGCCACAACAATGTCCCTGCTTGCCCGTGCCGCCAAATAACTCGGAATCGTGGTTTCAATGTACACCGTCGCTCTTTGGGTACGGACCATCCCGTCACCTCATTTCTTATTTTTAGTATACCACAAGGCGGCCGGTCTTAAAGCAGGCAAAACGCATCCACGATCTTAGTTCATTAAAGGAGGGAGGTTTCATTCATGCCATCCCGGCAAACACAGCAAATCATGGCCAATACGACGGCTTCGCGTACCGAATTCCGCGAAGCCATCCGTCTTTTTCTGCTCGACTGCAAATTCCGTAACCTAACCGAGGAAACCATCCGGGGCTATCACGCCCATTTGCATCAACTTCAGCTGGATTTGGAAAAATAGAGCGTTTCGCTGGCCAACATTCAGCCCAGAGATCTTTCCCATCGTATGGTTCTCCACATGCTGAATTCCGGTGCCGCCGCGGAGACGATTAACGGCCGCATTCGTGCCTGCAAACAGTTTTTTAAATTTTTGTACCTGGACGGGAAGATCACAGAAAACGTTGCCGCCGGTTTAAAACCCATTCAAAGCCCGAAACGGTTCCTTCATACCTTTACCTCGGAACAGGTTGCCCGGCTGTTAAATCAACCTGACCGAAACACAGTACAAGGAGCCAGAGATTACGCCATTATGCTGGTATTGTTAGATACGGGCATGCGCCTTGGAGAGTTGAGTCAGCTTAACGTATCCGATGTCATGCCGGAGGAAGGTCTTATATTCATTCGTCATGGAAAAGGTCGGAGATCCAGAATGGTTCCCATTCAAAAAACGTGTATCGAAGCCCTCCAGCACTATTTGAAACTCCGAAGGTCATGGGAATCGGAATATCTTTGGGTCACCCGGAAAAAAGAACGTTTCCTGCGCAGGGGAATCATGCAGATGGTCAAAAGCTACATGATACAAGCGGGGATTACCGGGATGCACGGTTCCACCCATATTTTCAGGCATACCATGGCCAAATTCTTCCTGATGAACGGCGGGGATATTTTTTCCCTTCAAACCATCCTTGTTGGTCATACCACGCTGGAAATGACACGTTATGACGACCACGTCGGCTAAGTGCAGTGCCGACTCCGTCGCGATCTTGTGGGCGGCGTCGGTCGAGTCGATTCCCGGCGTGTCCAAGAGACTTGCCTTCTCTCCCATGAACAGGCCGGGATAAGCGATCTCCACCCACTCCACCGTGTCTCCGTCGACGGCGTATTGCTTCAGCGCCTCCATCTCGGTGTCGGGATCGAAGGAGAGTACCCCGGAGTGGTGCGTATAGACGCGCGCCGCCGGTTCGCCCGCGCGGATTTTGACCACGTTGGCGCTGGTGGGGATCGGATTGGAGGGCAGCAGTTCCTTGCCCAGCAACGTGTTGATCATCGTCGATTTAGCTGAGGAAAAGTGTACGCAAAACGCGACCGCTATCTCACCGTCGCGTGCTTTCGCACTAAGTTGCAGCAGTTTGTCCGCATTGACCGTGTCGCCCGCCTGCCGCATCTCGTGCGTGAGACGCTCGAGACGGACGGCCAACCGTTCCGTGTCGATTCGTTCCGCGAACTGGTTCGCCATCACCGTCAATCCTCTCTGTCGTGTAGATTTTACCCGTTTCCATTGGGGAGCTTGCCAAAGGACAAGCGTACTCTTGACCACGTGTCAACTCATATAAAAATGTTACCGAAGGAGAATGGATCACTCATGTAATTTTGTTACCCATGTTACCCTGTGGAGGCTGTCAGACAGCCTCCACAGGCCGCGCGGTGGAGGTAGGCGTCGCG
>Ga0207789_1000363_pt1 | contig 18307 bp, 18 predicted proteins | sample HigsolmetaGSP12D_FD_184840 | JGI IMG/M metagenome (GOLD analysis project Ga0207789, IMG submission 184840) | High solid enriched microbial communities from the Joint BioEnergy Institute, USA - SP1-2-D (SPAdes) | ecosystem: Engineered > Bioreactor > SSF (Solid state fermentation) > Aerobic >...
AAAGTTAATTGATGTTCGGTCTTTTTGTACATCGTAACAGCCTCCAAGTGCAAGGTTTTTTACGTGTTTCCTTTGAAATCCTTACACTTTATATTCGACAAAAGTAGCCAAAATCCTTGTCAAATCTGGAATTTTTGCTTATTCAGCAAGCCCTAAGTATTCGCCTGATTTCAGTTGTTTTCCGGAAATCTGATTTTCCCTTATCCAGTTTTTTACGGTTTCACCATCTATATCATAATAGTCGGCAACTGTCTGTAAATCAATAAACTCAGTATTATAATTGACCTTTGGTTCATTTCTGCCATCACTTTGCACATCATCATCGCCTTTCAAGTTGGTTTTATCTTGATTATCGCATGAACTTATTGAATAAAACAACGGATTAATCAATGGGAAATGGGGATCTAATGAGATATTTTCCTGCCAAAATAAATGGTTTCCATGCTAAAAAGTCGGTACCCAACCGGTAGGGAATCCGGCCAATTCAGCGGGAGAAAATGGCTATTTCCGGGTCACTTTTAGTCCCAATTCACGGGCAATCAAACTCAAGCTGGATCCAATTCGGGTCCAGTTTTTCTTTTGCCCAATCTGCCTCAAGCCCTTTTCCGGCAAGGGTTCAAGCGTTCTTCAATCTTTCTTCATCTATGTCCCCTGTTTAAAAATCCAAAGGATTTTCCCAATCTTTTTTCTTTTTCTCCGACATTGTTTCCCGTCTTTTTTCTGTTCCGTTCAAGGAAGAACTTTTTAACATTTCCAGACTATTCCGTACAACATAGCCTCCTAATTTCTGGTAAAAAATCAGGTGTTTTAGGAACCACTTTTTAACATTGCCTTGAGGCATAGAAATGGGATTGGAGCCTTGGGGGAGTGGGGGTGAGGGGGGGATTTGGGCGGGAACCGACTTTTTAGCAGTTGAATATAGTAGAGGAAAGAAAAAGAGAAAAAGAGAGAAAGAAGAAAAAAGAAGAGGAAGATCTAAAACTGTGACTTAGTTGATTTCTTGTAGCTGAGACCGTAATTCTAAGAAATTGAAAATGGGGAGGGGTAGAGAAACTTTCAACAACAGCAGCAATGCAAGTTGGAAAGCATACTGGTCGCTTTTTCAACCAAACGTTTGATTAAACCATTTACAGGAGACTTCGTAGCGAAAAATGAAGATGAATAAAGAACATTTTGAATGGAAAGTCTTGTATAATTATATTTATACTAAATGAATTAGATGTGGCATTAGAGATATTGAAAGGAAAAAACGTTATGAGGAAACTGCAAAAAGGCGATAAGATTGGTATTTTTACACCATCTTCTCCAGCTTCCGTTACAGCAAAAGTTAGATATGAGCGTGGAAAAGCATTTCTTGAGTCAAAAGGCTTTCAAATAGTGGAGGGGAGTTTAACAAATCAGATTGAAGGTTATCGTTCAGGAACACCTAAAGCAAGAGCTGAAGAATTAAATGAATTGTTACGAGATCCCTCAATCAAAATGATTATGTCAATGATTGGCGGAACCAATTCAAATAGTCTACTTCCTTATATTGACTACGAAGCGTTCCGCACAAATCCCAAACTCGTTGTTGGTTATTCTGATGCTACAGCAATCTTACTGGCTTTGTATGCGAAGACAGGTATACCTACATATTATGGACCAGCGTTAGTACCTTCCTTTGGGGAATTTGAACCTTTAGTCAATATGACATACCAATTTTTTGAATCTTATTTTTGTGAAGAACAGGAATTACCATATAAAATCCCAATGGCTGAGTTTTGGTCGGATGAACCTGTTAACTGGTTAGAAAAAACACGAGAAAAAACCTTTTATTCAAATGAATGGCTTGGGTTTAATGACGGAATTGCAGAAGGACGGTTAGTGGGCGGCAATAATAACGCAATGTATGGCTTCATTGGGACTGAATACTTTCCAACAATTCATAAAGGCGATATTTTATTAATCGAGGATAGTATGAAAAATGCCTCGATCGTGGAAAAGAATTTTGCGATGTTGAAACTGCATGGTATTTTTGAAAAAATTGCGGCGATTATACTTGGAAAATATGAGCGTTTTGATGATTTAGGGACAGGGAGAAGACCAATTGACCTTTTACTGGAACAACTGGATGGAAAAAACATTCCAATATTGGCTGAAGTTGATATGTGTCATACACATCCCATGCACCCTATTGCAATCGGCAAAAAAGTCCGGATAGATACTAAAATGAAAACGATTTGGTGTATAGAAGATTGGATATAGTTCTTTGCTCTGCTTCAGCAGAAGAACATGCCTATATCTGGATTACTGTCAGCCCAACTCAATAGCAAGATACACACAATCAAGCTGCATCCAACATGTATCCGGCTTTTTAAGTCTAAATAAAAGTTTTAAGGAGAAAAATATGGTAAAATTCAAAAAAGATTTAATTTAAGTTGGAGGGAAAAATATTGTCCTTAATATCAAGCAATCGAATAATTTTAAAAAATATTTCAGGAAAAGACCTGGATGGCTTATTCAGGTTATATTCAGACCAGGAAGTGATGAAATTCTTTGGAAGAACGCCTGCAAAAAGTAAACAGGAAGTATTAGAAGTTATAAAACAAAATATACATATGAAAGAAGAAGGAACCGGAGTTAGATATGCAGCTTATTTAAAAGATAAAGAAGACTTTGTTGGGATCATCACTTTGAAAAGATATAATGCAAGGAATAGACGGGCAGAAATTGATTATATTGTGTCACCTGAATATCAGAGAAAAGGCTTAGCATCTGAAATGTTAGAACTATTTTTGGAAGAAGTCTTTAGAGAGTGGAACTTAGAAAGAGTTTCGGCATATGTATTCTTGGAAAACATTCCTTCATGGAAATTGTTGGAGAAGTTCAACTTCATAAGAGAGGGTATTTTACGCCATTGGACTTATGTAAATGGCAACTTTTATGATTCGTATTCTTACAGTTTGCTTTCTACTGAAGTGAAATGATAACTCTTGTTTTTATCAACATTAACTTCGATAAAAAGAAAATATAAGGAAAAAGACTTGGATTAGCCCAAAGTCTTTTTCTATGTGAGATACATTCAGTTATCTACCTAACGATTTCAGTCCCCCTTCTAAATAGCCGGTAATAGCTCGGCAGGGAATTGAGCTAATTCTGTAGAAGAATTGAGTCATCCGGATCACATTTAGTTCCGGTTAATTTCAATATAAACTCAGAATGGATTCAAAATGGGGTCAGTTTTTCTTTTGCTCACTTTTCTTCAATCGCTTATCCAGCAAGTAGTAGGAATTGGTTATCGGTTCATTAGTTTAATCTAAACTTGATCCATACTCCCTATGATCTCTGACAATTTTTCAGTCCTTTTTCCAATTGATAAAATGTAGAATATGAATCTGACAGACGAATATGGGAATGGTCAATGCTGTCATAAATGTTCCCGAGGTTCAATAAAATTCCTTCACGGAGGGCAGATTGAAACAATTTTTGCATAGATACTTGCTTTTTAAGCGTAAGCCATATATAAAAGCCGCCTGCAGGTAAATTCCAAGTGGCGATTTCTTTAAAATGTTTATTTAGGAGTTCAAGCGTACAATCCCTACGCAATTTTAATTCCATCCTGATTTCTCTTATGTACACGTCATAAAACCCACTGGACAGGCACTCTGCGACTACGTACTGTGATAAGGAACTGGAACCGTAGTCAGTCTGCATTTTAATATCTGCCAGTCGATCAATGACAGGTTCCGGTCCGACAATCCAGCCAATTCGGAGACCGGGCCCAAGAGTTTTAGACATGCTACCAATATAGAGAACCAGACCTTGGTCATCATTAGCTTTCAAGGAGCATTCCTGTAATGAAGGAAATTTGAGGTTTGCACAAAAAAGAGCCCCCCTGGTATGATACGAGGTGTCCAGAGCTTCAAAAGCAAAAATGGACCTTTAATTTCAGCGTTTCTGGAAACGAATGATGAATCGCTGATGAATCGCTACGGTACAGCGGAAAAATATGAAGATGCCATCAAAGATGAATTTGTGAACGGGGATGAGTTGGATCTGTTGATTGTCGTTGATAAATTGTTGACGGGCTTTGATGCTCCTCGGGCCACCGTGCTTTACGACGACAAGCCGTTGAAAGAGCATACGCTTTTGCAGGCGATCGCCCGGGTCAACCGTCTTTATGAAGGGAAAGACTATGGGCTCATCATTGATTATCGTGGCCTGTTGGAAAAACTCGATCAGGCGATGCAAATGTATTCCGGGGCGGGGCTGGAAAACTTTGATCCGGAAGATTTACAAGGAGCCATTTACGATGTGATCAGTATCATCGGGTCATTACGGCAGCATCATTCCGATTTACGGCAAATCTTTGCCCCAATTAAGAATAAAAATGACCGGGAAGCGTATGAAGTGTGGCTGGAAGATGAAGAACGCCGAGAAAACTTTTATGGGGTTTTAAGCCATTTTGGCAGAAATCTTGGCATTGCTTTGGAGTCGGAGAAAATTTACAACACCCTGCCTCCGGAGGAATTGCAAACATACAAAACGGACTTTAAGTTTTTCCAGGATTTGCGGAAAAGCGTGAAGCTGCGTTATTCGGATACCATTGACCATAAAGAATATGAAGCCAAAATGCAGAAACTCATGGACAATTATATTGCGGCGGAAGAAGTCATTCGCATTACCAATCCCGTTGACATACTCAATGCCAAGGCGTTTGAAGAAGAAATCGAACGGCTCGGTTCCAAGCGAGCGAAAGCGGATGCCATCCGGACTCGTTTAACAAAAAGTCTTCAAACGAAGTGGGATGAAAATCCAGCCTATTATAAAAAGTTTTCCGAACGGATCGAAGAAGCTATTCAGGAATATCGTGACAAACGCATTTCCGAGGCGGAGTATTTGAATCGGATGAAAGACATTATGAAGGATTATCAAAGCGGGCAATCGACGGAACGCTATCCGGATGTCATCCGGGAAAACCGCAATGCCCAGGCCTTTTATGGAGTAACAAAGGACATCCTGAATGAAGTAACCGATGAAGCAGCAAGCTACGATGCAAATTCGATCGGTGAGCTGGCTTATCAAATGGATGAAATAATAAGGGAACACCAAAAAGTGGATTGGCATGATAATCTGGAAATCCACAACAGAATTGCTCAGGAATTAGATGATCTCCTTTTTGATTTTAAGGAAAAGTACGGCTTGGATATCGACTTTGATACGATTGATAGAATCATTGAGCAAATTAAAACCGTCGCTTTAAGGCGTTACTAGGGCAGGTGCAGCATGGAAAAACATCAGATTGAATACGCCAATAGAGCCATTGATTTCGTCATAAAGCGGAAAAAGGTGAAAAACGTAAATCTCCACGTCAAACCGGACATGACGATTGAAGTGACGGCGAATGACAGAGTACCGCTGGAATTTATTACGGACTTTGTAAAATCAAAAGGCTCGTGGATTCTAAAAATGTAGGGCATTTTAAAGAAGTCCAGCCTTTAAAACAGAGTGAGAGGGAATATGTCAGCGGAGAAACCTTTAAATATTTGGGGAAGCAATACCGCTTGCGGGTGCAAAAGACAACGGAAGAAGAAACCGTGAAATACTTTCGGGGCTTCATCTACATGTATGTAAAGGATACTGAAAACCGAAGCCGAAAAGCAAAATTGCTGGATGAGTGGTACCGAGAAAAAGCCCAACTAACATTTAATGAATCCCTTGAAAAGATGTATCCATTGGTACAAAAGTACGGAGTTGAGAAGCCAAGTATTGATGTTCGGTTAATGAAAGCACGTTGGGGATCGGCTTTAACGGAGAAAAACATGGTTCTTTTGAATTCTGAACTCATTAAAGCACCAAAATACTGTATTGACTATGTCGTTCTGCATGAACTTATTCATTTTAAATACAACGACCATAGCGACAATTTTTATCAAATGCTCTTTTCACTGATGCCGGATTGGGAGAAGAGGAAGGCAATACTGGATGAGGAAGTCGTAAAGGACTTGTAAAAGTGAACTACTCAGAATAAACCAACCAGATATATCAACAGAAGGCAGTTTCACTTTAATTTGATTGTAGAACTGCCTTTATTAAAACAAAAAAAGTGCCAGTTACATATAGAAATAGTTTTAAGTATTTCAAGGTATAAAGGGTGATTTAATGCTTCAAAATGTTGTTTTTCAATTGGTAGATTAACCCAAATTAAGAAAGTACAGGTATTTATAAAATAAAAGTTCACGTTTTCTTTGCATAAAGAAGAAAAAATTGTGGATGATTATCCATTATAATCATCCACAGGTTTCTATACTGCTCTTAATGTGCTTGAACAGGTTTCCATTTTCTTAAGAACAGTGTATTACCGACAACAGATACAGAGCTGAAGGCCATGGCGCCGCCTGCTAAAATCGGGTTCAACAAGCCAATCGCTGCAACCGGAATTAATACGACATTATAAGCGAATGCCCAGAATAAGTTTTGGTGTATTTTCCGCATCGTAGCTTTTGATAAGCGAATCGTATTGACAATGCCGATAAGATCTCCACTCATCAGGGTAATATCTGCAGCTTCCATCGCAACGTCAGTCCCTGTTCCGATCGCAATACCGACGTCTGCAGCTGCAAGGGCAGGCGCATCATTAATGCCGTCCCCAACCATTGCCACAGTTTTTCCGTCTTTCTTCAGTTTTTCCACTTCTTTGGATTTATCTTCCGGCAATACTTCTGCCAATACCCTGTCAACGCCGACTTGTTTCGCAATGGCTTCCGCTGTACGACGGTTGTCCCCTGTAATCATGACCACTTCAATATGCATTTTTTTCAACCGCCGGATGGCTTCGGCAGATGTTTCTTTTACAGTATCCGCCACTGCAATAATCCCTTCAAGCGTTTGGTCGATTGCGATATACATCGCGGTCTTCCCTTCGCTTTCCAGTTTTTCCATTTTGCTTGCTGCATTTTGGATATCAATTTGGTGATCCAGCATCATTTTCTTATTCCCGATCATCACATGCCGGCCGTCTACCTCAACCTGAATACCGTGCCCTGGTACAGCTTGAAAGTGAATGGCTTCTTTCAAAGCCAAGCCTTTTTCTTTCGCACCTTTTACAATCGCTTCACCTAATGGATGTTCAGAGCCTTTTTCTGCTGTTGCTGCGATCTGCAGCAGTTCCTCTTCTTTTAGGTTGCCAAACGAAATGATATCTGTTACTTCCGGCTGCCCTTTTGTAATCGTTCCTGTTTTGTCCAGGACAACGGTTGTGATACGCTGGGCATTTTGAAGATGTTCAGCACCTTTGATTAAAACGCCGTTTTCTGCTCCTTTACCGGTACCAACCATGACCGCGGTCGGTGTCGCTAAACCCAATGCACATGGGCAAGCGATGACCAATACGGCAACCATGCTGATTAAGGCCGGGGTAAACCCTGCTACAAAAAAGGTTACTGTGAAAGTCGCAAGGGCAATCAAAATAACAATCGGCACAAAGATCCCGGAAATTTTATCCGCCAAGTGCTGGATTGGTGCTTTTGATCCTTGGGCTTCTTCCACCAATTTGACGATTTGCGCAAGGGCTGTATCTTTCCCGACTTTTGTAGCTTTGAAGGTAAAGGAACCGTTTTTATTCAAGGTTGCACCTATGACTTGGTCCCCCTGTTTTTTGCTGACCGGCATGCTCTCACCTGTAAGCATCGATTCATCAACGGAGGAGCTTCCTTCAAGGATCACGCCATCAACCGGGATTTTTTCGCCGGCACGCACAAATAATATATCTCCTTCTACAACCTCTTCAATCGGAATATCTGCTTCCTGTCCGTTACGGATGACATGGGCTGTTTTGGCTTGAAGGCCCATCAATTTTTTGATCGCGTCCGATGTCTGGCCTTTTGCCCTTGTTTCCAGCAGTTTTCCAAGTATGATTAAGGTGATGACAATCACAGAGGCTTCGAAATACAATTCATGTCCGGTTCCAAGTACTGTGATAATCAAACTGTATAAATAAGCAGTAGAAGTGCCGAGTACAACGAGAACCGCCATATTTGCGCTTCCGCCCCGCACTGCATGATAAGCATCACGGTAATAATGGCCGCCTGCAAAAAATTGGACGATCGTTGCCAGTATGAGTTGAATCCAGGGATTCATGTGAAAAGAAAATCCTCCGCCATAATGCATGACAAGGTCAGATACCATTTGGATTAGGAAAGGAATGGAAATGATGGCTCCAATCAAAAATTTATTCCGCTGTATTTTATAGGCTTTTTCACGCGCATTTTTTTCGTAGTCTTCATTCCACTCTCCTTTTAATTTTGCATCATAACCGGCCTTCTTCACAGCCGCGATCATCTGATCAACACTTACTTGCCCGGGAATGTATTCTACATTTGCTGTTTCCATTGCCAAATTAACGGACGCTTTGATGACACCATCCACTTTATTTAAACCCTTTTCAACCCTTGTGGCACAGGCTGCGCATGTCATGCCAATAATATCAAACTTTGCTTTTTCTTCCTGTACACCGTAGCCTGTTTTTTTCACTTTTTCAAGTATGCTTTCAATCGAGGCTTGTTTCGGGTCATATTGGATCGCAGCTTTTTCTGTAGCCAGATTGACATTTACCTTTTTGACGCCTTCTACCTTGGACAGGTTTTTTTCAATCCGATTGGCGCATGCCGCACATGTCATGCCAGTAATGCCAAAAGTGATATTCTTTTCCGCATTTTTTGCCTGCTTTGCTTGTAATTCTGCGGCCATATGATTCCCTCCTATCAATATCCTATACCCTATACAGGTATATTTTTTTGAAAAAAGAGAGCGTGCCTTTCAGCACAGCTCCATTCCTATGAAATTAAGCTACTTCATAACCTTGATCTTCAATGGTTTCTTTTACTTTTTCAAGCGTTACTTCGTTTGGATTGAATTCCACGTCAACTTTTCCTTCGGATAAATGGACATCTACTTTGCTGACTCCTGCTAATTCACCGACACTGCCTTTGATGGCTCTCACACAGTGTTCACAAGACATTCCTTGTACGTCTAAAGTTACTTTTTCCATTCAAGATCTCTCCTTTATTTTTTCATCGTTTTTTGAATTGTAACTAAAAACTCATCTAAAACATCCATATCTCCTTCTTGGATCCGTTCCACCACGCAATTTTTTAAGTGGCCTTCAAGAAGGATTTTGGATACACTGTTCAGAGCTGATTGGATGGCAGAAATTTGGGTAATGACATCATCGCAATACGTATCTTTTTCAATGAGGCCTTTTACGCCTCTTACCTGCCCTTCAATCCGGTTTAAACGGCTTATGAGGTTCTTTTTGACTTGTTCAGAATGATGGCTTTTCCGTTCACTTGTATGAGCAGGGCAAACGGAAGCATCATTCTCGGAATCCATCTTCAATTCCTCCATCTCACCGCCTCCTTCACGCCCTCAATATACCATACCCACCTATACTATGTCAAGGAATGGTGTTCAAATTTTTCACCGGTTTTTGGAAAAAGTACGGCTATCTTTGTTTCTGTAAGCGTCAAGTAAAATGTTACAGTTTTCAATCAATCATTTTTTATGCCATTTTTTATGCAAAGTAGAAGTTCTGTACTTCATCCGATAATTGTCACCATTTCCGTGAATAATTTCAGCTCTATGGATTATTCTGTCCAATAGGGTCGTTGTAATTACCGGATCTCCTCATCATTTTCCCCATTTTTTGGAGCTTATTGGGGGGTTATGAGGAGTGGTTGAATCGTTTCAGGCTTATTCCATTAATGGTACGGTATCCATTGCTTCATGACGTAAGAAGGGGAGTGGGGCAATTTGCTGCAGTGTAAGCTTGTTTGAGTTGTAAGAAGGTAAATAAAGGGGCCAGAATGTGTCCGGCCCTTTTTACATAAGAAATGCTTTAATTGATCCAGTAAAAGATACTGGCGACAATGACAAGTGCCATCAAAACACTTAAGATCTGTGAACCGGCACCCCTATTATTCGAATGTGCATTCTCTTTATGATCTGAGTGATTATGATTACCTCCGCCACAGCAGTTCATCATGCTTCCCTCCTTGAGTTCCTTCAATATATAAATAAGATAAAACAAAAGTTTGTTTTTTCTGTGCAGAAATCCTGAGATGAAACAATAATTCACAAAAGTTTTCAGGTTTAGGAAAGAGTACAATAACCATAAGAATTTGTCGCCGTTCAAACAATATTTTTCCTGTATAAATAGTAAAGTGCATAATTTCTGCACAATTATGGGTATCCTTGGAAGGAGCAATTAAAAAAGGATGTCTTCAAGTTTTTTACAAGAAATGTAAGGAGGAACTTGCGATGGTGAAAAAAGTATTAACAGGCATTTTTTCTCTCACGATTTTCTTCTCTTTGGCGGCATTTGGTAATAGCGAAAAAAAATCTGCGAATAGCGAAAATACAAGTTCTCATTCTGAAATGGAAATGAGCTATTCCGGTTCAAGTGATGTACCAAAAGGGATGAAAGAAGAAAAAAATCCAAAATACAAAGTTGGAAGCCAAGTCATTATTCACGCAGATCATATGGAGGGGATGGACGGAGCCAAGGCAACCGTAAAAGCTGCATATGCCACAACAGTCTATACGGTGAACTATAAGCCTGCAACAGGCGGAGCTGAAGTAAAAAATCATAAATGGGTTGTCCAAGAAGAAATAAAAGCGGCAGGGAATAAGACGTTAAAACCAGGAACAAAAGTTATATTGGAAGCAGATCATATGGAAGGAATGAAAGGGGCATCTGCTGAAATTGTCTCCTCTAAAAAAACAACGGTTTATATGGTTGATTACACACCGACTAACGGGGGAGAAAAGGTAAAAAATCATAAATGGTTAATAGAAGACGAACTCTCTGCTAAATAGTTCCAAATATTTAACGAAAGGCAAAGTTAATAATGTCCTCCATTTTTGTTTCTCCTTTAGAACAATCACAAATTCAACACCTCAATTTTATCATTAGTATATTAGCGGTAAAACTTCAAATTTGATTTGCATTCTTGTAAACAGTGCCAATTAAAAAGACGGGAAAACTTTCCCGCCTTTTTCTTTAGATGGCTATTCAGGCATATTTCCTGCATTCGGATCTACTTTAAACGATGGCGTAAATCCCTTGTATTTTACCATGGTGACCATCCCTGCAGAAGCATGGTGCAGATCATGGCAGTGGAACATCCAGTTCCCCGGATTATCCGCCTTAAATGCGACCACATATTCTTCGCCCGGTTTTACATTCAGTGTATCCTTTATAATAGGTGAGCCGGTAAGTGGTTTGCCGTTTTTGCTTAACACTTGGAAGGACTGGCCATGCAAGTGCATTGGATGGACTGAAGTTTTTGAAGTGCTCTTTAATGTTACTTTAACAAGATCTCCCTTCTTGACTTCGATCGGATCTGTATTTGGATAGGACTTTCCGTTGATGGTATATACGAGCTGTCCGTCTTTCACTTTATCGCTTAGGTTCATCGTATAATTCACGTCATACTTCTGGTTCAGTGAAAACGCTGACTTGGTTGTTGTTCCGTAATTTGTAAAGTCAAATACCGGCAGAGCCTCTTTGTAGTTGCGTTCGTCTGTCTGTTTTGTTGTTCCTTCGTAGACAATTTTTTGCATCATATTTTTAGCGGCTGTTTTATCTGCGTCATGAGATTCCAAGTACCAAGTGCCCGGATGATCTGCGGTAAATTCAATGTCATACCGTTCGCCAGGAGCCACGCTAATTAATTGATTTTTCACCACTTGAGGATCATGAATGGTATTCCCATCCGTTGACACAACTTTAAATGAATGGCCATGCAAATGGAACTGGTGCGCAAGATATCCGGCATTAATCAACCGGATTCTTACTTTATCGCCTTTTTTCACCGTCAATGGTTTAATGGCATTTCCAGATTTCCCGTTAATGGTATACAGGTCATACATGCTCATATCCTCTGTCGTCATTTTCATATTGCCCATCATCTCATCCATGGTTTGTCCGGATGAGATCCAGTCATCAAGTACGAGTGTATAATCTTTATCGACTTTTTGTTCTTTTTTGCCTTCAACAATCAGCGCGCCGTATAATCCTTTGTCCAGCTGATTCACACTGTCTTGATGGGAATGATACCAATACGTACCAGGCGTTGTCGCTGTAAAATGATACGTAAAAGACTTTCCTGGCTGTACCGCATTCATGGTGACGCCTGGAATGCCGTCTTGGCTGTTTGGCACGACCAACCCGTGCCAGTGAATGGTTACCGGTTTAGACAGGTCATTTTTTAATGTGATATTTACCTTCTCACCTTGTTTCAGTTTAATGGTTGGTCCCGGTACGGATCCATTAAATGTCCAAACGGTAAATTTGTGCTTGCTGTCAAATTTGTTGACAGCTTTTTTTGCTGTAATGGTGATATTTTTGCCGGATAGTTCTTTGAAAGATGTGGTCATTGGTAAATTGGAATTGCTGTTTGAATCGGATGACTGTGAGTGATCCATGTTTTTCATGTCGCTCATATCCATGTTCGACATATTGTCCCCACTTGATTTTTGGCTTGAACCTGAATTTGAACAAGCGGAAACAAAGACTGCAAATAGGGCCAGCATAATAATGAGGGCGTATTTTTTCATATTTTCATTCCTCCCCCTAAAAATATAAAAGAAAAAATTGCAGATTTTATGGAGAAAACCATATCTCTAAATTGAAAATGATAAAAAATTAAAGGAATCTACTTTAAAACGGAATTTTTTACGCTATTGACACAAGAGGGTAAATCGATTAAATTTATAACTGAGAATGATTATCATCATCAAAACAGAGGGGGATACAAATGATAGGGAGTTTATTCATTTCATTCAGGGAGGGCCTTGAAGCTGCACTGGTTATTGGGATTATTCTTACTCAACTTGTCAGGATACGGCGAAAAGGGATGATAAAATATGTTTACATAGGTGTTGTACTCGGATTTATCACCAGTGTTGCAGGAGGCATGATCAGTTTTACTGAAGCGAAAGCAGCGGAAGAGTCTTCAGAAGATATATTTGAAGGAGTCATGATGCTCATTTCAGCCGGACTTATTGCCTATTTCATCCTTTGGCTGCATCGTAACCATGATGCGTCCTCCTCTGTTGTAAAAAAGGTATCACAAAGTACGAATGCAATCAGCCTTTTGGTTCTGAGCTTTTTATCAGTTTTCCGCGAAGGCATGGAATTGGTTGCTTTTAACTTAACGAAAATCACAGAAAATGCTTATACTGTTGCCATCGGGAGCACGATTGGTATAATCCTTGCGATTTTCATTGCAATCGTTGTATTTAAAACATCAATTAAGCTTAATCTTTCCTTGGTGTTTAAAACTTTAGGGGTTTTCTTGATTTTAGTCGGAGGCGGATTGTTTAAAGAAGGCCTGGTTAAACTTTTGGACGGGGAAGAACTGCTTGGGGGCATTGGGATGGCTCTATTTATTGTATGTTCACTCCTTATTTTCCTAAGGCCTGCATATCAAAAACGAAGCAAAAAGAAAATCGCCTGAACCATATACTAACATAATCCTTTATATCCTGAATCCGTGACGAAATTTTCACACAAAGTCATACAATTCGCTTAAAATCTAGTATAATATGGGCATAAATCCAATTTAACCAATTCCACAATCAGGTGATCTTGTGAAAAAGTTTATTATAGAATATACCAATGAACGGATTGTTGCCCAATCTGGATTATTGTAGGAGATTTACTAGATCAAACAAATTTAGCTTCAAAGTTAAATGCCTATAAACTTCCGGGGATTTCCAGAAATCGCAGCTGCTCCAATGGCGATGTAAAAGCGATTTTGATCATATTGAAACATTCCGGGGTGATGCCTTCTTTCAACTGGCTTTGGATATCCAAAGGGTTCCTTCCAGCCCAACCCTGAGGCAGCGTCTAGACCAGGCTGCCTTGACGAAAAAGTGGAAAGAGATCCTGCATGAAGAATCACTGAATCTCATCCGCCGGACAAATGCTGAAATCAGCCTTGTTTACGCCAAAGACAAGGCATACATATATCCCGGTTGACCTGGATGTCTCCCCATTTGACAATTCCAAGACGAAAAAGAAAGGCGTGGAAAGAAGCTATAAAGGCTGTGACGGTTACGCCCCCATGTTCGCTTACATCGGGCAGGAAGGCCATTGTCTGAATGTTGAGATGCGCAAAGGAAGCGTACACTGCCAAAACGGAACACCGGATTTTATCCGGAAAACCTTGCAATCCGCCAAAAAGCTGACAGACAAGCCGTTGCTTTTCAGGCTTGATTCGGGAAACGACAGCCGGGATAATATCGTGATTTTCCTAGAAAATGAAACAGATTTTATTATCAAACGTAATCCCCGCAAGGAAAAAGCAGAGGACTGGATTGAAATCGCCCAAAAACATGGTATTTGCTGCGAAGAACGTATCATGACCATGGCACATGCGAACAGTTCCATAGTGAAATCAAGACAGAACTGGATCTCGAACTCGGCTTATCTGACGGATGTCGAATTAACTGAAGAGTGAAATCAAGACAGAACTGGATCTCGAACGCCTGCCTTCCGGGAAGTATGAAACCAACGGACTTATTCTCCACTTTGGCGTTTTTGCATACAATCTGCTTCGTATAATCGGGCAGGAAGGCTTGAGAGAACAGGATGCCCCTCTGAAAAAGAGAGCCACGAGGAGGAGAATTAGAACCGTCATCCAGAACATGATCATCATGGCTTCGAAGCTGGTTCACCAGGGGCGCCAATGGAAACTAAAAGTCAGCTTAACCAACAAATGGCGTCCAACCTTTGAGCGCCTTTATTATGCTTTTTTCTAATGCCGGCATGAAATTCGGAGTTGACAGAAAAGCTTACAAAAAATGGAAACGGTAAGTTTATTTGGCATGCCATAAAACTGCTCAAATAGTGTACATTCATAACTTACCAATGAAGCAAAATACAATAGAACAAAAAATCAGTTATTTTTCGAAATTCAGCTTGGAAAACCTACCTACGAAAGCCATTCATTAGGTTTTCGTCACGGATTCAGGTTATATTTTAAAATGAAATTAATAGAAAGGGAGACCAATAATTTGAATAGCCTCCCGTTTTTGGTTTTTTATTTTTTATTCTGCCAAACCCACTTATAACCAACACCCCATACAGTTAGCAAGTGATCGTAGATGGGAAATCCCGCACTCCTTAATTTATCCCGAACGTTTCGGATATGTGAATCAATGGTGCGGTCTTCTGTTTCAACTTGATATCCCCAAATGGACGTCAATAATTGATCACGTGAAAAAACCTGGTTAGGGTGCTGTAAAAAAAGACCGAGCAGGGCAAATTCTTTCGGCGTCAAGCTAATCACCTGATCCTGATAGTATACTTGAAAAGAAACAGGATCCCATTTTAAACCGTTTTTTTCAATGGTTTCATGTTCATTTTGACTTGAACGCCTTAAAACCGCATCTATCCTGGCAAGGAGTTCTTTTTCATCAAAAGGCTTGGATATATAGTCATCCGCACCTATTTTTAGCCCCTTAACAACATCAGGTTTATCTGTTCGCGCAGTTAACATGATAATCGGCACCTTACTTCGCTCACGTATTTTTCTACAGACTTCCCAACCATCCATTTCAGGCATCATGATATCAAGAAGAACGAGGTCATATGTTTTGTTTTGAATACGGTCAATCGCTTGAGAGCCTTTTGTTACTTTATCGCAGATATATCCTGCGGGTTCCAAATAAAGGGCAAGCAGATCAAGCATTCTTTCTTCATCATCGACGAGCAGCAGTTTCTTCAATGATATCTCCTCCCTGAAGCCAAATTTCCATTGTTGTTCCAACACCTTCTTGGCTGTAAGCATGAATTTCCCAGCCGTGCGCCTCAATGATCTCTTTTACAATCGCAAGGCCGAGTCCAGTTCCGCCGAGAGACCGCGTTCTTGATTTATCAACACGGTAAAACCTTTCAAAAATATAAGGCAGATCTTCTTTCGGTATTCCTTTTCCATTATCTTTTATGATCAGTTTCCAAATTCCTTCTTCTTTTTTTACATTAAGGTGGATATGCGAATGCGGTTCAGAGTACTTATAAGCATTATCTAAAAGATTGATGATGACTTGTTCAAAACGAATCGGATCCGCAAGCAGCAGGATATTTTTTTTACACCTTACTGTCAGGGTAACATTTTTATTTTGAAAGGCCGGACTTAATTTATGTTCAATTTGTTCGAGCATCGGAAGTAAAGGAAAATTTTGTTTTTGTATTTGGAAAGAATTCCGATCCATCTTTGCTAGGTCAAAGAGATTTTTGATCATATCTGACAACTTATTGGCCTCTTCGTAAATAATGTTTAAATATGTTCCGTTATCGGCATGGCTGTTTTTCCTTGCGATATCCGCATAGCCTTTTATATAAGTCAGTGGTGTCCGGAGTTCATGGGAGATCGAAGCCAAAAATTCGCTTCTTTCCCGGCGCAGGTGATTCCACTCACGTGCAAGCGTACGGATCGAGTCTGCGAGCTGGCCAAGTTCATCTTTACTGTTAACAGGGATTTCAACCGATAAATCCCCTTTTGCAATTTTTTTCGTTGCTTCTTTCATGTTAATAAGCGGACGAGTTAAAATATGGGACAATAATATGATCATGACCAAAGTAATGCCAAATGCCAAAAGGCCGGCAATCCAAAAATGATGGTTCATTTGAGAGATGAGCTGTTGCACTTGACTCGTGTTTTTAAACATATAGACATAGCCGTCTTTAAATGGGCTGACTGACGCAATATATTTTTTATCTTCCCAGTCGCTCTCAATGATTTTTCCTTTATGCGTCACTTTTCCAATCGGCTTGGCAACAATTTTACGCATCTCTTGATCAAGCGGGCTCGAAGAAATAATGTTTTTTTTACTTTTTGTCAATACAATCACAATTAAATCTGATTTTGATTCCATCACGGCAACATGGTGGATTGTTTTCGCATCATTATATTGTTCTAAAACATCCCGGTGGCTGTTGCCTCTCAATAAGAGTGAATTAAATTCATCTTTTACCCGTTCCTTCACAATATTTTGATGCAGAAAATAAATTATGAATCCTTCCAGATCAATCATGATGACAAAGAAAATGAGGCCAATCTTAAAAGAAATATGGTTCAAATACTTCATAAGCATCACCTCCACTCATTTGGTTTCTACGATGAGAAAAATTAACTTGCTTTTGATGAAGTTTTCACCTGTATATATGTTTGTCCATCTTTACCTGGAATGACATTCACCTTTTCCCCTATATTAAAACAACGGTAATATTCCATATTATGTGGCGAAATCACTTTAATCACTTTACCATTGGCTAAACGTATATTAGATTTGCATCGGCTTACGCCTTTATTGTCTGCTGCGCAATCGGTGTCTGTCAGCACTTTTCCGGTTGTTTTGGTTGTGAGTTCTCCGGATGTTAAGTTAACAGCATATTGATTATTTTTGCCGTTCTGCTGTACATTTATTTTGGATTCCACTTGTTTCTCGCTCAGCCCGATATCCTTTTGACTTACGGTATTTTCCTGATTCTTCGTTTTGCTTTGGCAGCTTGCGAGGATCAGCGCAATTCCTAATATTGTAATGAAGCCTATCAACTTTTTATTCATCATGTTCATCTCCTGAGTTTATAGTAGTTTGAATGCTTTAGAAAGTACCTGCAAAAATGATCAAAGATAGTATAAATCATAAATTTAAAGAAAATATGCATTTTGTTGCTCATCATAAAAAAGGCAAAGGATGTAGTGAACAAAGCGTGACGGATGTATGGAATTTGAAAATCTCCATACTTTCTGCACAAGAAAAACTTAAGATAAGTTCAAGAAAGGAGGAAACACGAATGGAGTGGTTCAGTTATTTGTTGTTTCTCGTGTGCCCGTTGATGATGTTATTCATGATGAGAGGTGGCCATGGAGGAGGGCATTCCCATTCAGAACATGATCATGAGATGCATAATAGACTTCAAAATTTAGAAGAAGAAAACCAGAGGCTAAAAGAAAGACTGAATGCATTTTCCGATTACACTGATCAAAAGAAAACATCATAAAAAAAAGGGGCAGGAAGAAAACGAATCCTGCCCGTTAATTTGCTCAGCTATAATTTGGGCTTGCTGAACGAATCAAATTTGGTCAGATACAAGCCAAATTCCGATTATCAAAATATAAAATAGTGTTGTGTAAAAATTTCAAAAAAAGAACCCTGAGCTTGCGCTCCAGATTCAGTATGAGGAATTGAAGGGCTACTACTGTTTCGCTGGTCTCCTGAAGGCGTGCTCGAATAAGGCCCAGCCCATACTTGCGCT
>Ga0207789_1000365_pt1 | contig 17869 bp, 17 predicted proteins | sample HigsolmetaGSP12D_FD_184840 | JGI IMG/M metagenome (GOLD analysis project Ga0207789, IMG submission 184840) | High solid enriched microbial communities from the Joint BioEnergy Institute, USA - SP1-2-D (SPAdes) | ecosystem: Engineered > Bioreactor > SSF (Solid state fermentation) > Aerobic >...
TTGCTAAATTTATGCCTTTGTACTATGCTGCTGATGCTTTAAAAGATGTCATGTATAAAGGATTGCCTCTATCTGACATAAGCCAAAATTTATATATTTTATTAGCTTTTGCCGCAGTATTTATTGTATGTAATTTATTTGCCCTCAAGAAGTATCGTAAACTATAAAAAGGACGGTGACGAAAATGGGGAATAATAATTTATTGAATAAAATGGCGGAAATTATTCAGAAATCCGATAAACAGACACCCAAGCAAAAGAAGATTATGGAAGTAGCCATTTCATTGTTTGCAGAAAAAGGGTACTCGAATACAGCGACAGCAGAAATTGCTAAACTTGCTGGTGTAGCAGAAGGAACTATTTTTAAGCATTATGGTACAAAAGAAAACTTATTGTTAGCGATTATGGTTCCGTTTTTAAAAGAGTTCTTCCCTTCGATGGTCGATGAACTATTTGAAGAACTGATGATTGACAATAATATATCCTTTGAAGAATTTTTAAGAAAGTTTTTGAAAAATCGCATAAACTTTCTTTTAGATAATCGGGAAATATTTCAAGTTTTCATTAAGGAAATGATATATAGAGAAGAGTTGAAAAATGAACTAGTTCCTTATATATTTGAACAGGCTTCACCACGTTTAGGAAAGGTTATCGACGTTTTTCAAAAGCGAGGTGAAGTCATTGATCTTCCCATTTCCCAGATTAAAAATGTGTTAGCTACAACCTTTTTTGGATTCTTCATTTCTCGTTTTGTCCTGCTAAACCTTCAATTACTAAACGATGAAGAAATTGATCATATCGTTCATTTTATTGTAAATGGGATTGGGAAGCGTTCCTGATCCCTGATCTTCCCTTAGTCTTAAATTTCCTGAACAGTGATACCACCCCCTTGTAACTAACGACTTAAAATTAATACGAAGAAAAGTATGATACCACTGCCAACCATTGCTCCATTTAATTACATTTAAAAATTACTGTAATTAATTCCTTACTTAGATGAAAGAAAGTCAAACATAACGGTAACTGCAAGAAGGTCAGCAGAGCCACCCGGACTAATGTTTTTCTTAATAAATTCTCTATCCATGCCATAGACCATCTCCAAGCCTCTCTCCGTTAATGCACCTCCTGCATCCAGTACTTTTTTTGTATACTGTTGAACATACTCTAGCGTTTCCAAATTATGCCTTGCAACTATATTCGTATCTTCATTAACAGCCATTAGATGGAGTAGTGTTTGGACCAATATATCATTAATTTGTAAAGTTTTTTCACTTTTAAGTTTCTTAAATACCGGAAGCGAGTATTTTTGTACTGTTGGAAAACCATTTTCAACCTCTCCACGAATTCCTTTAAGTCCATATTTTTTATATAATCTTTCCCCGTTCGTCAGACCTTCATTCTTATTCAGAGAAGTTAGTTCCCTCAAACTTAAACCTTCTGTCATTCGAACAACCTGTTCACATATAATTGTTGTATTTAAATATTCAACATTTAATTCTGACATGCAACAAGAAGCAGCCGCACAAATAATTCCTAATGAAAAAATAAGACCTTTATGGGTATTCACATTCCCTGTCGCTTCAAACATTGCTTTTTCAGCTTCAATTCCTAGAAGCCTCAGAGACTGAAACAGTTCTTTTGGATGTTGTCCGACAAATTTTACTCCTTCTTCTACACAGTCATTAAAGTAATTGCTTAAAGCAGCACTGCTATCCATAAATGTAAAAAAGTCCATATCCTTATGTGCTCCTTGGTTGAATCTGTCTACAAGACCTGGCTTCGGACTTGCAGAAACCTCATAAAGTAGGGCAAGTAGTGCTTTTTGTGCAATTTTTCGTTTCCACTTTTCGTTCATAATAACGTACTTCTCCTTTCAGTCATCCATATCAAGTTACTTCAGTGGGTACGGACAATATCTATTCGTGTTTTAAATGGATATGAATTGGAATCACAATTGTGAATCGAGTACCAATTCCTGGAGTAGAGTCAACATGGAGACCCCAGCCATACTTTTTTGCTATTGAAGAGACAACAAATAAACCAAGTCCAGTACCATTTGTCTTTTTTATCGTGACAAACGGGTTAAATACCGTATCAAGTAATTCTTGGGACATTCCTGGACCAGTATCTTCTATAATTAAAAGTGCATACTTTTCCTTTCGCTTTAAATACGAATCAAACCATGATTTTTTTCCTATTTTCGACGTGGCCTCCTTTAAAATAATCGTAATTTCACCTTCCTTACTCGTTTGACTAATTGCCTGATAAGCATTCGTAATCAAATTAAAAATAAGAATTTGCAAGTCTTGACTCTGAAATTTGGACGTTCCTATATTATCAGTAACATGCGTATATAAATGGATATTTTTTGGAATCATCCCTTTGATCGTATCAATGGCGTAAAAAATGTTTTTTGACAGATCCTGTTCCTTCACTTTTTTATTTGGTTGATTCCTAGAAAAACGCAAGACATTTGAAGATAATTCCTTCCCTTTTTGAGCTGCAAGTAAAATCTCCTTTAAATCTTCTTGCAATTGTTTATTATCTTGGTTTTCTTCAATCAATAATTCTGCGTTACCGATGATTGGTGTAAGGAAATTATTCATATCATGAACAATTGTTGTAGTTAGAAGACCGATTGTTTCTAATTTATTTTCCTGATACAGTTTCTTTTCCAATTCAAAAAGTGTTGCTTGTTGCTTATTTGCTTCCAATAGGTAGAATTTTTCGCGTCTGTAATATTGCACGATAAAAAAAATAATAGCCATTAGTACGATCACTAAGAGCACCATTAATATTTGTGCATTGATTAAGGGGGTTTTATTTAACTCATAAAAATCAGAATTATAGGCTACAACCCATTGAGCCTCTCCTACATCTATCCACTGAAAGGCTTGTAATTTTAGGGCCCTTGGCAGGGATTTCTCGTCCCACCAATACGAATAGTATTTTGCAACGCCCTGTTTTTGGGAAAGTTGTTGCTCTTCTAGTTTTTCTAAATCAGTAAAATCTAATCCCGGAAATTTCTTTTTGCGATCATCGACAATATTTAATCCTATTTGGTCACGAACCGGATGCATGACAACAATCATATCTCTGTTTTTAATCATTGGATAACCTTTATAGCTATTACTTTTTACTTTTAGTTCATGTTGGTAAAATTGTTCTAAATTTAGCGGAGCAACTAAAAATCCTTGAAAGTTGCCCTGTTCATCCGTTACAGTCTGATAAAGGTTGATAAAGGAAGACTTTTGCCAAAAATATTCTTTTCCACTTTGACTATACGGCTTTTGTTCCAGTATTTTTGGAAAACTCGTATCTTTTTCTAAATAGGGCCGTACTTTGTCCACGTCTTCAGTTGTTACTTTTCCATTCAACCAATTTTTTGCTTCTTCAACTTCACCAAACTTGTTAATGAAAAATATATAATTACATTCGTGTTGAAAATGGCTAAATGCCTGCCGAATAGTTGAACCAGAGAGATCGATTATGGTATCTCCCTTTTTTGATGACCCTATTTGTAATTGCATTGCTAGATCCTGTAATATTTGTTTCCGATTATCTATACCCAGAATCAATGTTTGACTAAAAAACTCAGTTGTATGAATTAATTGATTGAGCCCATTTTTCTCTGCACTTTCTTGAATTGTATAATATCCCCGTACCCCTAATATAAAGGCAACTATAATTCCCGCTGCTATAAAAACCGGCAACACTTTATTTAACAAAAGTTGTGGGGATCTTTTTTTCATTTCACTAACCTCACTTTCTACTAAGTCGACTATACACCTTCTATTTTCATTTTTTAAAAAAGTTATGCTAAAATAATATATACTGAAGAAGAATTTAAAAAGGAGGGAAGTCTTTGCGAAACGAAAAAATCCTCATTGTTGATGACGACCCGTCTATTTGCCGGTTAATATGGAAGTCTTTACAATCTACAGGATTATTGATTTATCAAAGTAATTCGATAGAAAAAACATTAGATATAATGAACCGAATTTCGTTTGACCTTTTTTTGGTCGATGTTGCATTAGATTTTGAAAATGACGGTTATCGTTTGGCTCAACTTATTCGTGAACAACTGCCGCTCACTCCAATTATTTTTATAAGTGGGCGTAAAAGCGAAAATGACATTATTACCGGCCTAGAAAGCGGGGCTGATTATTATATTACCAAACCTTTTTCCCCAAAAATTTTACGGGCACAAGTCCTAAGTATTTTAGATCGAATGAATGCTCTTACGAAAAAAAAGTTGAAGAAAAAAGAGACCCTTTTAGTAAAAGGAGATTTTGTTTTTGATCACAGTCAATATCAACTGAAAAAAAATGGTCAACCAGTTAATCTATCATCAAAAGAAATTGAACTCATGCTATTTTTTATGGAAAATCCAAAACAAGTTCTTACAAAAGAGCAAATATATACCAATGTTTGGACTGCCGGTGAACTAGACGAAAATTTAATTATGGTATATATTAATTATTTACGTAAAAAAATTGAAACAGACCCGAAAGATCCCCATTATTTAAAAACCGTTTGGGGGAAAGGGTATACATTTATCCCGGATGGAAAAGAGTCCTGAGTTCATCATTGTTTAAATTATCAGTTATACTATATATCTAAAATAATGTGGCCAATTAGACAAAAATTAAATTTTTAAAGTGAATAGGTGCTTGTTGAACGGAGCAAAGACATAGCTTACGAAAGCTAATAACGAATATTCCTCTGTTCCATTTCTTTTATAATAAACGATAACGAATGATCTAAATGTTCAATAATAATCAACCGCACCTGTTCCTCATCTTGCTTAAGCATACTTTGATAGATACTCCAATGTTCATTTAATGCTAAGGTGCACCGTTCTTTAGCCCGTATGGATATATCTCGGAAATAAATTAAATACTCCTGAAGATTTGTCACAATTGATTTCAACCGTTGCATCTGGCTTTTATCGTATATAAAAGCATTGAACTGGGAAAAATTTTTTAACAACTTATCCACTTCATTATTTTTGTTTAGCTGTTCTGCATTTTCTAAATGGAGGCGTAACTGCGTAAAATCATCATCTGTCATTAATTTCATTGCTTTGACAAATGCCAAAACATCCAATGCTTTGCGAATATCGTATATTTCATAGGCATCTTTTATACTAATTCCTTTAACAATCACACCGACACCTTGAACATGTTGTACAAGCTTTTCCGATTCTAACTTTTTTAAAGCATATCGAATCGGAGTTCTACTAATGTTCATTACCTCAGAAAACTCTTTCTCATTTATCCTTTGCCCAGCTGGTATTTCACCCAATATGATGGTTTTACGAAATGCTTCATAAACTAAGTGCTTTAAGGGTTTGTTTTGAGTCAGATCTAGATTTTTACCAACTATTTCAGAAATGTTGAACATTGGTTGATCCCCCTATATTTTCATACTCTCTAACATAAAGTATTTAACGAAAAGTTGAAATTTATTATATATACAACAGTCCCTCTCCTGCTTCGGAATCCTCTGTTTATATTAATGGGATAAAGTGAAACTTCCATCAATGGGTTTTCATTATTCCCTAAAAACCCCATATCGTTTATATAACTTTAACTTTTGCAATGATACCTAAAGTACAAAAAACCGCGAAAGGGATACCTTACCGCAGTTTTTTGTATAGGCTTTCAAATTGATTACTGTGCAATATAGGCTGGCATATGCCCCGTTAATAAAATCGTAACGATGAAAATTACAAATATACCTAACGCCCACTTTGCAGATTCTTTTTGCCATGCACCCATATCTACTCCCGTTAAACGAAGTAATAAATAGATGAAAGCAACTAGCGGACTTAACAAATGGAATGCTTGTCCCATGAGAGAAGCTAAGGCCATTTCCATATTTGTAAATCCATATGCACGTCCAGCTTCTGCTAATACAGGCAATACACCAAAGTAGAAACCGTCATTTGAGATAAAAAATGTTCCTGGTGCTGAGATGAGTGCAATTACTAGTCCCCAGAAACCACTCATTTGTTCTGGAATGATTTTGGTAAAACTATGAGCTAAGGCATCTGCCATTCCACTTCCTTGAAATAATCCCATAAATATCCCGGCAGCAAATACTAGAATAACAACTTGAACCGCATCACCACCATTATCACCAATCCGTTTTGATTGATCTTTTAAATTAGGATAGTTTACAAGTAATGCAATAACCGTACCTGTTAAGAATAAGAATAATGGTGGAAGATTTATATCTAAAAATGAATTTGAAACTAATAAAACAATTAAAGCTATGGTTAAAACCGCGTTGAATATAACGTTTTTTGGACGACGAATTTTTGCAAGTTCCGGATCCGACACTGTCACAAGTTCCTTAATTTCCTCATCTGTCAAATTTTTGACACCTAAACGAGCACGTTCCTTACGTCCAAGGTATGGAGCAACGAAAAATATAACATAAGCAAGTGCAATAATCATTCCTGGTAATAAGTAGGCTAGAATGTCTGCACCGACATGTAAGACAGCCATTGCACGAGCAGTAGGTCCGCCCCACGGAAGCAAGTTCATAATTGTATTTGGCAAGATAATTAAGACAGCTAAATTCATTAATTTCATACCCAGTTTTTGATAAATCGGAATAAATGCTGAGCAAACAATTAACGTAGTAGTTGTTCCGTCTCCATTTAATGAAACAACCGATGCCACGATAGCTGTTGCCATTAAAACTTTTACCGGATCGCCTTTCGCAAATTTAATCATTTTTGCTGTAACCGGATCGAATAACCCGGCATCTAGCATAATGGAAAAATACAAGATAGCGAACAATAACATAATACCTGTATTAGCTGTGGTAGCGATTCCATCTAAGATAAAATTCCCTAATGAACCTTTTTTCGCAACGCCTGAAACTACTGCAATCAAAGTAAAAACCAATGGTACTAACACTAAAGCTACAAATGGAGAGAGCTTTTTCTTCATAATCACATACATGAAAACAATGATCATAGCGTAAGAGAGAATAGTTAATAACATATGATACTCCTCCTTCGTATTTATGATTTGTAAGGGATCATTCGCGAATGAACAGTCAAATAAATATTTGTGAATAAAATCACATACATAAAAATACTTCACAAATATTTATCTGACATTTACAAAGGTAATTATAGTTTGGAAGTTTCGCTAAGAAAAGTCCCTAATTGTGAAGAATCTGTGTCAGAGGGACTCTTATTTAACTTGTTATGAAGTAAATTCAGTTCTAGAAAAAGATTTTGCCTGTCAATCTCAATCTATTTTTATATATTCCCCCCCCATTTTTTTCCATATCAAAAGTGTTGACTTTCCCCTTCTATCAAATAAATTTTTATTATTTTTATTCTCCTTCTTAAATTGTAATAAGTATATTTTTTAAAATATTATAACTAAATAATATTACTGTCTTAAAAAAATCTTAAACAAATATTAAAACCTCCTTAAATTCCAATTTAGGAGTAAAATCAATGTTTGGTCGGGGATTTTTTCTTTTTGCTTCAGTAAGAACAATAAAAGAACAATTTTAATGCAAAATCCACCTTTTTATTAAGATAAAAATTTGTATAATAAATATTGGCAAGCAGAAAGGATGTGAGAGTTTATGGAGTTTCTAAAAAAGCTATTTGTGAAAAAAGGCACAAACAATAAACAAGAAACAGTACCAAGCGCCAGTAGTAAAAAGCAGGAATTCCTAGCTGTAGATCTTGATTGGGAAACAATTCCCGGTTTTATCGATATAGAAAAAAATGAGTATAAGTTACCGGCAATTATCAGTGCATCTATTGCTGCAGGCGATCAACCAAATAGTACATTTAAAATAAAACGGATTTTAAAAAGAAATCCGGAAGCACATTTGGTTTCCCTTATTGCAACGAGTCTCGCAGCCAGCTGTTATCCAGAAAGCAGTTTTGTTATTAAATCAATTAAAAGACATATGACTTAAAAAACCAAAGTAAAACGAGGAGGGAACAGAATGCTACGTAAATTTAAAATTGCTATTGATGGAAAAGAGTATTTAGTTGAAATGGAGGAAATTGGTGGTGTATCACAACCAGTTGCACCTGCTGTACCTACAGAACCAGCACCAACACCGATACCAAGTACACCGACAGAACCTGTTAAAGAAGCTACACCAAGTATAACATCTGCTCCTGCCGGCAATGATGCAATGAAAGCTCCAATGCCAGGTAGTATTCAAAAACTTTTAGTTAATGTTGGAGATGAAGTGAAGGAAAATCAACCATTAATGATTTTAGAAGCCATGAAAATGGAAAATGAAATTGTTGCATCAAAAAGCGGAAAAGTAACCGGCGTTCATGTCACCGTAGGACAAAACGTTAATGCCGGTGATCCGTTAATAACAATAAGCTAATTATACATGTGAATAAAATCACAACAATAAAATTAAATAAAGAAGGCCATCCCCATTTCAATAGTCTGGGAAGAGTTCTTTCTTTAACAATTATCAAGTTATGTTTCTTAAGTTAAAAGCAGTAATGATGGCTTTTTAAAGTTTTCAATTTGAAAACATTCATTTCACTTTATTGAAAAATCTCCCTACTAGAGGGGTTATAAATAAAGTAGTGGGACAAAACATATATGTCCCTTTAACCTCGATTCATTTCTAGTGTATATACAAATCTATTTGGAGGAAGTGGACAAGTGGAAACATTAATACAAGGATTTACATCCATCACTGGTGGACAAATTATTATGATGATAGTCGGTTGTATACTGATGTATCTTGGCATAAAAAAAGAGTATGAACCAACACTTTTAGTTCCAATGGGGTTAGGAGCACTTTTAGTTAACTTTCCAGGAACCGGTGTTTTGACGCAAATGGTAAACGGTACCGAAGCAGAAGGAGTATTAGATGTTCTGTTTAATGCCGGGATATCTACTGAATTATTCCCATTATTAATTTTTATCGGAATCGGTGCCATGATCGACTTTGGTCCGTTGTTACAAAATCCATTTATGCTATTATTTGGTGCTGCTGCTCAGTTCGGCATCTTCTTTACAATTATTGTAGCCATCTTCTTTGGCTTTGATATCAATGAAGCAGCTTCCATTGGGATTATCGGTGCTGCAGACGGCCCAACTGCCATTTTCGTATCCAATCAATTAGCGGATAATCTGTTAGGACCGATTACAGTTGCCGCTTATTCATATATGGCATTAGTACCAATTATTCAGCCATTTGCTATCAAACTCGTAACAACAAAACGAGAACGTCAAATTCGTATGACGTATAAGGCAGAAAATGTTTCAAAAATGACAAGAATCCTATTCCCTATTTGTATTACGATCATCGCAGGATTTATCGCACCAATTTCTCTTCCTTTAGTAGGTTTCTTAATGTTTGGTAACTTACTTCGTGAATGTGGTGTACTTGATCGTTTATCTAATTCTGCTCAAAACGAATTAGTAAACATTATCAGTATTTTATTAGGTTTAACCATTTCAGTTAAATTACAAGCTGATCAATTTTTAAACCTTCAAACACTATTAATTATCGCATTCGGTTTAGTTGCCTTTGTTATGGATTCTATTGGCGGTGTTTTATTTGCAAAGTTATTAAACTTATTTAGAAAAGAAAAAATCAACCCAATGATTGGCGCAGCCGGGATTTCTGCTTTTCCAATGTCAAGCAGGGTGATTCAAAAGATGGCTGCAGAAGAAGATCCTCAAAACTTTGTGTTAATGTATGCTGTTGGAGCAAATGTATCCGGTCAGATTGCTTCTGTTATTGCCGGGGGGCTATTACTAGCATTTTTTAGCTGATTTATTTACTATTAGTTCATTTCAATTTGAAAGGGGGTTTTCCTTTGAATATTGATTTTGAAGCATTAAAAACTGCATTTGAATTAATGGGATTTGGTTTGGGCGGTGTCTTTTTAGTATTGTTCCTGCTATATCTAATCTGTCTGGGATTATTAAAGTTATTCCCAAGCAACAAATAAAAAGGATGATTCCTATGTATACAACTAAAAGATTATGGTTGGAATGTGATAGAGACGCTTACACGACTTGGGCAAAATTACTCGAAGTCTCAGATTTATCACCTGATGAGCAAATCGATTACACGGTTGGAATTTATGATGGGGATCGACTCATTGCAACGGGATCCTTGTTTCTTAACATTATTAAATGCGTTGCCGTAGCCAAAGATTACCAAAACAAAAACTTGCTAACAGAAATTATTAAAGCATTATTCGGCAAGTTAGAAGAGGATGGAATCTTTCACTCCTTTTTATACACGAAAGCACAATCAACACCATTTTTTAAATATCTTGGTTTTTCCGAAATTGCACGTACAAATCACCTTGTCTTAATGGAACAAGGATTACCTGATTTTGCAGATTACCTTGCGAATTTAAAAAAAGCAAAGCGGTCATCAAATCATGCTGCTGGAATTGTAATGAAAGCTGATCCATTTACTAAAGGTCATTTGCACCTTGTCGAAACAGCTGCAAAAGAAAGTGACGTTATTTACCTATTTGTTATATCCGAAGAAAATACAGAGTTTCCTGCAGCTGATCGCATAAAATTAGTCAAGGAAGGGACCGCGCATCTTCCGAATGTAGTCGTTTTGCCGACAAATTCCTACATTGTTTCTCAGGCCACTTTCCCTTCTTACTTTTTAAAAAACAGAGTAAAAGAATATATAGCTAGAGTCCAAGCAGAACTGGATGCAACGGTATTTAAAGAAAATATTGCTCCATTATTGTCCATTCAGACACGCTATGTAGGTGAAGAACCATTTTCACGCGTTACAGAGATTTATAATATGGGGATGCAGGAAATATTTGCAAACTCGATTAAGCTCCAAATTATTCCGCGGATTGCGGCTTCCGGAAGCATAATTAGTGCCAGCCGTGTTCGCCATGCGTTTAAAAAAAATGATTTTGACACAATTAAAGAAATGGTTCCTGAGACTACCTTTACTTATTTGTTAAACAAAGCACAACATAAGTTACTTTTACCAGTTTAAAACTGCCAAGAAAGAATAAGGTAAAGTGAAACGGTTCCTGTATGTGTTGAAACAGTAGATATATATAATAGAAGAAACTGGAATTTTATACCTTTAAGTGAAATAGTGAACAAACAATCTAGCATGATTTTTAATATTTAAAAAATATATCCTGAGGTGATTATCGTGGAAATTAAAAATGTTGCTGTTGCAGGTACAACCGAGTCCAGCGATATAATGTTCATCATTAATCAAAATGAAAATCCTAATATCGAAATTGAATTACAAAGTGCTGTAGAAAAACAATACGGAGACCATATCCGTCAACTTATTAGAAACACCGTTCAACAACTTGGAATAAAACAAGTTAAAATTAAAGCTATTGATAAAGGAGCCTTAGATTGCACAATTAAAGCTCGATTAATTACAGCAATTTTTCGAGCTGCAGAAGATAATAACTTTGACTGGAAGGTGATTGACTCATGGAACGCTTGAGAAGGACAATGATGTTTGTACCTGGTATGAACGCTGCAATGCTTAGAGATGCTCCATTATACGGTGCCGATTCTATCATGTTTGATTTAGAAGACGCAGTCTCCTTAAGAGAAAAAGATGCCGCAAGAATACTAGTACATTTTGCTTTACGTACATTTGATTATAGTAATGTTGAAACTGTTGTACGGATTAATGGTTTAGACTCAACTGGTAGTCAAGATATTGAAGCAATGGTGACAGCTCGAGTTAATGTTATTCGATTACCAAAAACAGAAACAGCACAAGATATTATTGATGTGGATAAAGTAATTACTGAGATGGAAAAGAAACATGGTATCCCTGTTGGAACGACACGTATGATGGCTGCAATTGAGTCTGCTGAAGGCGTCTTAAATGCGAGGGAAATCGCAAAAGCCTCAGATCGTCTGATTGGGATTGCCCTTGGTGCGGAAGATTATGTCACAAACATGAAGACAAAACGATATCCGGATGGCCAAGAATTATTTTTTGCGAGAAGCTATATTTTACACGCAGCCCGTGCAGCCGGTATTGCTGCAATAGATACTGTTTTCTCCGATGTTAATGATATGGAAGGCTTTGCAAGAGAAGTGGAACTGATTAAACAACTAGGCTTTGACGGTAAATCTGTCATTAACCCACGTCAAATTCCGATTGTGAATAAAATTTATGCACCAACTGAAAAAGAAATTAATCATGCAAAAGATGTTATCCGAGCTATCCGTGAAGCAGAGGCAAAAAGTTCCGGCGTCATTTCTCTAAACGGAAAAATGGTCGATAAACCAATCGTTGAACGTGCAGAAAGGGTAATTGCATTAGCATTAGCCGCAAATCTAATTAGCAAGGAGGAAATATGAAATGGTATTGAATAAAATCGGCAGGGAAATCCCTGAACAATATGCAGAAAAAAATGGTGTTTTTTCAGGCGAATTCGCCAATATCAAAGAATATCAAGAATCCAGCAGGAAAATTCGTCCGGTAAAACCACAGGACAAAAAACTGTTAGGTTCGATTCGGGAAGCAATTGAAAAAACAGGACTAAAAGACGGTATGACAATTTCCTTTCACCATCATTTCCGTGAAGGTGATTATGTCATGAATATGGTACTGGACGAAATTGCAAAAATGGGCATAAAAAATCTATCTATCGCTCCAAGTTCCATTGCAAATGTTCATGAGCCATTAATAGAGCATATAAAAAATGGCGTCGTAACAAACATTACTTCTAGTGGGCTTCGCGATAAAGTTGGTGCAGCGATTTCAGCTGGAATTATGGATAACCCTGTAATTATTCGCTCTCACGGTGGTCGTGCCCGCGCGATTACCTCGGGTGATATTCATATTGATGTTGCTTTCCTTGGTGCTCCTAGTTCAGATGAATATGGAAACATAAACGGAACGGGCGGTAAAACAGCTTGTGGTTCTCTTGGTTATGCAATGATTGATGCAAAATATGCAGATCAAGTAGTTGCCATTACCGATACTTTAGTTCCATATCCTAATACACCAATCAGCATTCCACAAACAGATGTGGATTATGTCGTTGTAGTAGATTCGATCGGGGATCCAAATGGTATTGCGAAAGGTGCTACTCGTTACACAAAAAATCCAAAGGAATTATTAATCGCTGAATATGCTGCGAAAGTTATTACCGCTTCTCCATATTATAAAGAAGGTTTCTCTTTCCAAACAGGAACCGGTGGTGCTTCATTAGCAGTAACTCGCTATTTAAAAGAAGCCATGCAAAAAGACAAAATCAAGGCTAGATTTGTTATCGGTGGTATTACAAAAGCCATGGTTGATCTATTAGAAGAAGGTTTAGTTGAAAAAATTATCGATGTTCAGGACTTTGACTATCCTTCTGCCCTTTCATTAGGCAAAAATGCAAATCATTATGAAATTGATGCTAACTTTTATGCTTCACCATATTCCAAGGGTTCTGTCATTAATCAATTAGATACAGCTATTCTTTCAGCTCTGGAAATCGACACCGACTTTAACGTAAATGTTATTACCGGTTCTGACGGCGTGATTCGCGGTGCATCAGGTGGACACTCCGATACAAGTATTGCTTGTAACATGAGTCTTGTAATCGCACCTCTTGTACGTGGACGTATTCCGACAATTGTTGATAAAGTAAACACGGTTGTCACTCCAGGTACCAGCATTGATGTAGTCGTAACTGAAGTTGGAGTTGCTATTAATCCAAACCGTCAAGATTTGGTGGAACACTTCAAAAATGTTGATATTCCTCAATTTACGATTGAAGAATTAAAAGAAAAAGCTTACAGCATTGTTGGGACACCAGAACCTATTCATTATGGTGATAAAGTTGTCGCTTTAATCGAATATCGCGATGGAACGATCATTGATGTGGTAAGAAATGTATAATCGATTCCATTCTGATTTTTTCAATGGGGCGGAAGTATCTCTTTTTGAAATGCTTTCTGCTCGTGAAACACGTGTACAAAATCAATGGAAGCTTTTAAACAGCCGGGAAAATACAACGCTTATTTCAGCCACGATGAATATTCCCGGTCCTGTTAAAACGAATGATGTTTTAGAAAACGTCTTTAAACTAATGATAAAGGTTATTACACATGAGGTTCAAGATCAGCCCATTTTCACGACATTCTATAATAAACTAAAGACAGGTTCAGAGTTCTATCTATTGTCAGCTCTATCTCCAAAAGATGTAAAGGAGAGACTTGTCAAAATTGAGGAAAATCATCCTTTTGGTAGACTTTTTGATTTAGATGTCCTCTTTTTAACAGAAGAAGGATTAAAAAGTGTCAGTCGTGTAGACTTAAAATTACCTACACGGCGCTGTCTAGTTTGTCATCTTGATGCTAAAGATTGCGGGCGTACTCGTCGTCATGATGTTTCGGAACTACAAAAAGCAATAATGAATATTATTAATGAAGGAAGGGATCTATTGCATGGCTAAAAAGATTCTTTTTACAGAAACAGTTCTACGGGACGGCCAGCAAAGTTTAATTGCTACTCGTATGCCTATAACTGATATGCTACCTATCATGAAAACAATGGACGAAGCAGGATACCATTCACTGGAAGTATGGGGCGGCGCGACTTTTGATGCATGTATTCGCTTTTTAAATGAAGACCCATGGGAAAGGCTACGTCTCCTTCGTAAAAATGTAAAAAACGCAAAACTACAAATGTTATTACGTGGGCAAAACTTGTTAGGGTACAGGAATTATCCTGATGATGTAGTACAAGCATTTATCGAAAAATCAATTACAAATGGTATTGATATTATCCGGATATTTGATGCGTTGAACGATTTACGAAATTTAAAAACTTCTGTTGAAACAACGAAAAAATTTGGTGGACATTGCCAAATTGCTATATCTTATACGACCAGTGATTTCCATACCGTTGATTATTTCGTTGAGTTATCAAAGGAAATTGAAAAAATCGGTGCAGATTCCATTTGTATTAAGGATATGGCTGGTGTTTTAACTCCTAACACAGCCTATGAACTTGTTTCCAAAATTAAAGACAATGTTTCACTGCCACTCGAAGTTCATACTCACGCTACAAGCGGTATTTCTGAAATGACTTACTTAAAAGCTGTTGAAGCTGGAGCAGATATTATCGATACTGCCATTTCTCCATTTGCCGGTGGTACGAGCCAACCAGCTACTGAATCGGTTGCAATTGCTTTACAAGGACTAGGTTATCATACCGATTTAGACATGAATAAAGTAACCGCCATCGCTGAATACTTTTCACCAATCCGTGATCGTTTTAGAAATGAAGGCTTGTTAAATCCTAAAGTGAAAGATATTGAACCAAAAACATTAATATATAAAGTTCCCGGAGGTATGCTCTCTAATTTACTCAGTCAACTTACAGAACAAGGTTTACAAGACAAATTTGAAGAAGTCTTAAAGGAAGTTCCTTTAGTACGGGCTGATTTGGGTTACCCACCTCTAGTTACTCCTCTTTCACAAATGGTGGGGACACAAGCATTGATGAATGTAATTTCCGGTGAACGTTACAAATTAGTACCGAAAGAGATTAAAGATTATGTGCGTGGTCTCTACGGTAAGCCACCTGTAGCAATTAAAGAAGAGGTCAAGAAAAAAATTATTGGTGATGAACCGGTAATCACAGTACGTCCAGCCGATCTTCTCGAACCAAAAATGGATAATTTTGCTGATGAAATTAAGCAATATGCAAAATCAACCGAGGATGTATTAATGTATGCCCTCTTTCCACAACAAGCAAAAGATTTCTTAGGTCGCCGGGAAGATAAATTCTATGATGTGCCTGTTCAAAAAGTAAATGTATCAATAGATATTTAAATTTTTTAGATATTGGGGCTAGCCAAACTGTCAAGATACTGACACTTGGTTGACCCCCTTTCTTTCATACTTTTTATTTTATTACTTTCCCAGCAATGTAGTATAAAGTGTTCTTGATCTTCCCTCAGTGAAAAATTTCCTGAAAAGTGATACCATCCCCCTTGTAATTAACGACTTCAAATTAACACTAAGAAAAGTATGATACCACTGCCAACCATTGCTCCATTTTATCAATCCGGTTTTTCGTTCAGCCCAAGACTCAAAAATTGTGAGCGGGACCGAAAAAAGGAGTAATTTATAAATAATTGCTGTTCGTTTATCTTTTCTTGTTAATTGATTATATAAAACCGTAAACATCGGATAAAGGAGAACATCATATAGAATGTGTATGTGAAATATTTTTGGTAATAATCGGGTGGGATAGGAGATAAAGCTCGATGTAACCATTTTGTCTAAAATAATATTCGTAATTGCGTTAAACATATATGCAAACAGCCAGTCCTTTTTAGGCGGACGTTTCATAAGGACGGGCAATAATCCAATGGAAAGGATAAGTAATCCATATAAAAACTTCATTTCATTTTTCTTACCACCCATGGCATTCACCTCAGTACTAGCTTATTACTTGTACTGGTTTTTATCCGTTTTTAAAAAAATTTATATCGTTGGTTAATGAGTCGTACTTTGGGTAAAAATCCACAAAATAAGATTAACTTGTGAAGTCTATCTAAAAAAATTTAACCGGTCTACCTATAATAGAGTTTGATTAAAATAACTTTTACGAAAAATTAAAAGAATCCATTTGAAAAAAAGAGTAATCAAAAGGATTCTTTGTCAGAGAATCTAAGCTTCGGGTTTATAAAAAGGTCTGATTATTTTTTTGCATTCCTTATTCAAATCATCCAACAACTGAAAGAGTCTCTAAGCTATTACATTTTAAAGAAAACTCGGCGATTGCCGAGCCTTTAGGCGAAAGCAGAGCCGTAGTTCACCGAAAAAATATAAAATTTTTTCGGCTGCGATGTATTCCAGTGAAGCTTTCCTTATGCACTTATACTTAATTCTTAAAATTTCCAACTACGTCGAATTCGCTTCTTTGCTGGAAATTTATACTTTCTTAACGTACAAAAAAGTCAGCTCTCTCAACTTTGCAAACTCTTAATGAGAAGTTTTTGTACCATTCTGCTTTTCCTCTTTCTTGTGCAACTTTATGAGCTGAATTCTCTTTCCAATTCTTAATTGCATCTAATGAGTCCCAGTAAGAAACCGTAATTCCTAATTCATTATCACGAGCACTTTCTACCCTAAAAAACCATTCTGTTGTGAAGCTATTTCTACCATTTTTTCTGCCATTTTCCCATAACTTCTATCACCCTCAGTTCTCTGTGAAACAAATATTACTGCATAATGCGGTGGTTGAGGGGTTTTTGCAATTCGGCTCATATTTTTGTCCCCCTAATATATTTTATTTTTACAAGAAATTGCATTGTGAATTAACTAAAATCTGTAGATAACTATTCCCCAAATTATACTTCCTAGTAATTGTAAATGTATTCTGGATTTCATTTACACCAAAACTTTAGATTTTAAAAGTCAAAATTTCCTGTTGCAGCTAAAAATCCCAACCCTAAAAATCCGAATATAAAAAGAGTTAATGCATTTTCTTGCTTATATTCCATATAAAACGATGAATGGGCCCGGAAATATTACTAAATATTCCCATTATATACCCAATAAAAATATAAGCGCAATATATACAGTAACAATTTTTTTCAAATGGCAATCACCGCTTTCCAAACTATTAACATTGTACTAAAGTCAATTACGAATCGATACTTTACATTGGAAGCTAAAACTCGTTCATATGCCGCATCAACTTGATCCAAAATTTTTTTCATCGAATTCTGTAAAATAGCGGAGGAAAGAAAACCTCCATCATTTGATAATTAATTTTATTTTTATGCCTTACTTTTACTCAAAATACTTTTGTAAAATATGTTTTAGACCATCCTCATTATTACTCAAAGTGACCTC
>Ga0207789_1000369_pt1 | contig 17700 bp, 16 predicted proteins | sample HigsolmetaGSP12D_FD_184840 | JGI IMG/M metagenome (GOLD analysis project Ga0207789, IMG submission 184840) | High solid enriched microbial communities from the Joint BioEnergy Institute, USA - SP1-2-D (SPAdes) | ecosystem: Engineered > Bioreactor > SSF (Solid state fermentation) > Aerobic >...
TCTTTTTTTCTCTTTTTTCAGATTCATTGCGTTCCGTCCGATTTTTTGCATGAAAACCGCAAAGAAAATCACGGTCTAGGCTCATGCGTTGGGAGCAGCTTAAATTGATCTTGTTCAGCAAGCCCTACATTACCGTCGTCATGGGAACGGCGACGCCGGAAGCCCGCTTCGAGCAGACCGGGAAGCTGCTGGAGTTGCTGCAGCTTAGCAAGCCGGTCGAGCGGCAAGAGCGGCTCCGGCCCGGCCTTCGGGAGACAAGCGAAAAGGATCCCATCGTCCGCCGTCCGGCGGGTGGATGAGATCCTTTTTTGCCGATTGCGGTCCCGTCCGATCTCCCTTAAGGCCCGCTAAAGATGCTGCTGAAGCTTCATGAGCCTAATGGTCAGGGGAGCTGAACGGTCAACCGAGCCGCATGGACAGGCAAGCCTGGCGATCAGGCGAGCCGGACGTTCAGGCGGGAGGCGCCGGGCGTCGGGACGACGACGGTGCCTTGGGCGTCCGCCGCGGCGGAGCCGCCGTCGACGCCGGCCACGCGATCGACGCCGCGCAGCAGCAGCCGCCAGCCGGCGGACGTGCCTTCGGCGGCGACCTCGATCGCGCTGCCGGAGCGGGCGGCCGTCACCGTCAGTTTGCGGTCGCCCCTCGGGTCGAACACGTCCGCCCGGGCGGACGCGCCGTCCTGCAGCTCGAACAGATGCAGCGTCACCTGGTCCGCGTATTCGTAATCCGGCCGGCTATCGGTCGCGCCGACCGCGATGAGCGAATTTTCGCGGGCGAACAACGGCAGGCTCATATAGTCGTACGTTTCGTTGCGCCAGACGCCGCCGGTTGCCTTTTCCCCGGTCAGGAAGTGCGTCCAGTTCCCCTTCGGCAAATAATAGGAGGAGACGCCGTCCGGGTTAAAGATCGGCGCGACGAGCAGCGAATCGCCGAGCATGTACTGCCGGTCCAGATAGTCGACCGTCGGATCGCCGCCGAATTCGAGCAGCATCGCCCGCATCATCGGGATGCCCTGGCGGGACGCCTGGACCGCCTGCGAGAACAGATACGGCATCAGCCTCAGCTTCAGCTTGGTGAAATGGCGCAGCACGTCGACCGCCTCTTCGTCGAACAGCCACGGCACGCGGTAGGACGAGCTGCCGTGCAGGCGGCTGTGCGACGACAGCAGGCCGAACGCCACCCAGCGCTTGTACAGGTCGGGCGTGGCGCTCTGCTCGAAGCCGCCGATGTCGTGGCTCCAGAAGCCGAAGCCGGACAGGCCGAGCGACAGGCCGCCGCGCAAGCTTTCGGCCATCGACTCGTACGTCGCCTCGCAGTCGCCGCCCCAGTGGACCGGGAACTGCTGGCCGCCGGCCGTCGCCGAACGGGCGAACACCGCCGCTTCGCCTTTGCCGCGTTTTTCCTCGAGCACTTCAAACACGACTTTGTTGTACAGCTGCGTGTAGTAGTTGTGCATCTGCTGCGGATCGGAACCGTCGTCGTATACGACGTCGGTCGGAATGCGCTCGCCGAAGTCCGTCTTGAACGAATCGACGCCCATGTCGAGCAGGGCGCGGAGCTTGTCCGCGTACCACCGGCAGGCGTCCGGGTTCGTGAAGTCGACGAGCCCCATGCCGTACTGCCACATGTCCCATTGCCAGACGCTGCCGTCCGGCCGCTTCAGCAAGTAGCCGCGCTCCATGCCTTCGTCGAACAGCGGCGAGCGCTGGGCGATGTACGGGTTGATCCAAACGCAGATGTGCAGCCCCTTCGCCTTCAGCCGGGCGAGCATTCCTTCGGGATCGGGGAATACGCGCTCGTCCCACTGGAAGTCGCACCACTGGTACTCCTTCATCCAGAAGCAGTCGAAGTGGAACACCGCCAGCGGGATGTCCCGCTGCGCCATGCCGTCGATAAAGCTGTTCACGGTCGCTTCGTCGTAATTGGTCGTGAAGGAGGTCGTCAGCCAGAGGCCGAACGACCAGGCCGGGGGCAGCGCCGGCTTGCCGGTCAGCGACGTGTAGTTGGCCAGCACGCTCTTGAGCGAATCCCCGCCGATCAGGAAGTACTCGAGCATTTCGCCTTCGACGCTGAACTGCGTTTTCGACACTTTTTCCGAAGCCACTTCGAACGAGACTTTCTCCGGGTGGTTGACGAACACGCCGTAGCCGCGGTTCGTGACGTAGAACGGGATGTTCTTGTACGCCTGCTCGGAGGCGGTGCCGCCGTCTTCGTTCCAGATGTCGACGACCTGGCCGTTCTTGACGAAGGCGGAGAAGCGCTCGCCGAGGCCGTAGACGGTCTCCCCGACGCCCAGGTTGAGCTGCTCCCGGAAATGGTGGCGGCCGTCGGCCGCCCGGACGAACGCGGTCTGGCGCGTGCCGCTGCCCGTCAGCGTGCGGCCCCGGTACGTGTACGTGATGTTGACGGGGTGGTCCTTCGTGATCGTGACCGCGGTATCCCCGCTCGTCAGGCGGACGAACCGGTCGTTGTTTTCGATCGCAACCGGCGCGTTTCCTTCCGTCAGCAGCGGGAACGAGGACGGGCCGAGCCGCCTGCGGCCTTTGTGGTGGTAAAATTTCGCCCGGATCACGTCCGGCATCGGCGACGAAAATTCCATCGTCATGAGCGGCTCGTTGAGCGTGTTGCCGCGGTGCTCGAGGTGGCGGTGCGTCGCGAACACCGTGATGCCGTCCGGGCGGACGTGGACGTCGTGAACTTCGTAAGGGCTCAAAATTTCGTAGCCTTCTCTTGTCATCCAATAGCCGTTGCTGAATTTCATCGGCGGATCATCCTTTCCTTGCGCATGGTGGCGTTATTCCATACACTAACATTATACTGATCGAAAAAAGGATTATCTTGCAATATTCCGTTTTCATTTAACACGATTCTGATGTTAACGTGAGGAGAATGGCGATGGATGCGGGACATCTGCGCGAGAACCGCCGGCACGGGACTCCCGGCTTTCCGGTCGGGGTGTACGTGATGGAGAAGCAGGCCGGACAGCCGCTGCTGGAAAGCCACTGGCACGAGGAGGCGGAATTTTTTCTCGTGACGGAGGGGCTGGCGCGAATGCGAATCGGCCTGCGCGAAGTCGAGCTTGGCGCCGGGGAGGCCGCGTTCGTGCCGGGAGGCGAGCTGCACGGCGCCGACGGGGTGCCGGGCGCGCCTTGTTCGTATACGGCCGTCGTCTTCGACCCGAACTGGCTCGCCGAGTCGGGGGACGGGTTCGCCTCCCGCTTCCTGCATCCGCTTGCCAGGGGGAAGATCGACCTCCGCTCGCCGGCGAGCTGCCGCACGGAATGGGGAGCCGGCGTCGTCCGTCGGCTTAAGAGTCTGCCGGAACGGTACGAATCCGACGACCCGGCCCGGGAAATGCGCATCAAGGGCGAGCTGCTGCTCCTGCTGGCGGACTATTGGACAGCCGGGCAGTGGACCGAGCGTCAGGCCGCGCTGCCGGGAGAAGCGATCGCGCTCGAGCGGCTGAAGGGGGCGCTCCTCTACATCGAGCAGAACTTCGCGCGCAAGCTGACGGTCCGCGAACTGGCGGCCGCCGCCGGAATGAGCGAAGGCCACTTCAGCCGAACGTTCAAAGCGTTCATGCGCAAGACGCCGGTCGAGTACGTGAACCAGTACCGCCTCCGCCACGCGGCGCGGCTGCTCGCCGACGCCGACCTGACGGTGGGGGAAGCTGCCGGCGCGTCCGGCTTTGACAACTTCAGCTATTTTAGCAAATCGTTCCGCTCCCTATTCGGCTGCAGCCCGTCGGACTACAAGAAGCGGACCGGCTGGTCGGCTCGAAAACAGCCGCCGGGATGACAGTAACGTCCCGCGTTGGTCGGCAAAAGTCATCCTTCCGAAGCCCGGCCGTCCGAAACAAGCGGTGCTGTGGAGAGCCGGACAGCGCCAAGGCAGCAGGGGGAGCCGACCGTCGGATCGGCGTTTTCTGCTTTTGACCGAAATCCCGTTCCGTCAGGAAAGAGCACGGGGTACACCGACGTTTTCCTCTTTTGATTGAAATCCCGTTCGGTCAGGAAAGTGCTTGGGGCACATCGGCAATTTCCTCTTTTGATCGATATCCCGTTCCGTCAGGAAAGAGCACGGGTACCTCGGCGTTTTCTGCTTTTGACCGAAATCCCGTTCAGTCAGGAACGTGCTTGGGGCACATCGGCATTTTCCTCTTTTGACCGATATCCCGTTCCGTCAGGAAAGAGCCCGGGTACCTCGGCGTTTTCTGCTTTTGATCGAAATCCCGTTCGATCAGGAAAGTGCTTGGAGCACATTGGCAATTTCCTCTTTTGATCGATATCCCGTTCCGTCAGGAAATGGGACCAGAGCAAAATGCGCCTTTTTCGCCGCTGGATTCAAGTTATCGGGGCTTGCTTGCTCGAATTGATCGGGTTGGCCCGACATTTCTCCTCCTGCCGGCTGAGCTTCAAGTAGATGGGGGATTTTTGGCCACAACCGCTGGGCATGGCCAGACGCGTAACAGCACTTCAAGCCTATCCTGAGCGAGCGGGATATCGATAAAAAGGGACGAGAGAACGTTACGAAGCATGGCAGCCTGAGCGAAGGGGATTTCGATAAAAAGAGGCACAGATACGGAGAATGTGCGATGTCCCTGAGCGAGCGGGATATCGATGAAAAGGGACGAGAGAACGTTACGAAGCACGGCAGCCTGAGCGAAGGGGATTTCGATAAAAAGAGGCACAGATACGGAGAATGTGCGATGTCCCTGAGCGAGCGGGATATCGATAAAAAGGGACGAGAGAACGTTACGAAGCATGGCAGCCTGAGCGAAGGGGATTTCGATAAAAAGAGGCACAGATACGGAGAATGTGCGATGTCCCTGAGCGAGCGGGATATCGATAAAAAGGGACGGGAGAAAGTTATGAAGAGCGGCAGCCTGAGCGAAGGGGATTTCGATAAAAAGAGGCACAGATACGGAGAATGTGCGATGTCCCTGAGCGAGCGGGATATCGATAAAAAGAGACGGGAGATTGTTATGAAGAGCGGCAGCCTGAGCGAAGGGGATTCGATAAACGCCGCGGAGAGGAAAATATGGAGAAGCGATGAAACCGGGAACGGAAGCGGGGGCGTGGCCTGAGGAGAGAATTTTCGGACGGAACGCGCTGCGAAAATCAAAAACTCCTTCCGCAGAGGAGGCGAAAGGAGGATTGGAAACGAGATCGTTGCCGGTCAGGGCTGACTGCCGTTGGTCTGCTTGGGCGGACGGGGACGCTTCGGTCGAAACCGCGGAGATAAGTAGTTGTGCTTGCGGTCGCGGAAAAAGATCCAGCCGCCGATAAAGCCGACGCCGGCGAGAAAGACGACGAAGCCAATCGAGAAGCGCAGCCAATCGAAATGGGGCGACGGCAAATCGACGTTGCCGAGCTGCGCGAAATAGTCGAATACGGCGTCCTTCATCAGCAAAAAGCCGTAAGCGGCCGCGACCCCGGGGATGACGAGAAGAAGAACGGCGATGAGTCGGGAAATGACGAGCTTCACAAAAACAGCCCTCCTTCCATCCCTTTAATTCTACCGGCTTTGGCGGATTCTGTCCATATGAGGAAGGAAGTTCGCTTATTCGCGGATGAGCGAGGCGCGTCTTTGTCCGCAGGTTCAAAAAAAGGTAGAATAGATCGATAGCGTATTGGCAGGGACAGATCGATTTGAAGGAACGGGGGACGAAGCAGATGCCAATCGAGGTAGACGTCGCGGTGCTGGGCGGCGGTCCCGGAGGATATACGGCGGCCGTACGTGCCGCGCAAGCGGGCAAGAGCGTCGCGCTGATCGAGAAGGACAAGCTCGGGGGGACGTGCCTGCACCGGGGATGCATTCCGTCCAAGGCGTTGCTGCGCAGCGCGGAGGTGTTCGCCGCCGTGCGCGGCGCGCGCGCGTTCGGCGTTTCGGTACCGGAGGAAGGGGCGGTCGCGGTGGCGTGGAACGAGGTGCTCGCGCGCAAAAACGGCATCGTGGAGCAACTGCACCGCGGCTTGCAGGCGCTCATGGCGCAGCACCGGGTGCAGGTGATCCACGGAACCGGCCGGATCATCGGGCCGTCGATCTTTTCTCCGCGCAGCGGCGCAGTCGCGGTGGAACGGGCCGACGGAGAGGCAGAAACGGTCGTGCCGCGCCATCTGATCGTGGCGACCGGCTCCCGGCCGCGCCGTCTGCCGGGGCTGCCTTACGACGGCGCGACGCTCGTCACGAGCGACGAGGCTCTCGAGTGGGAGGCGCTGCCCGCATCGGCGATCATCGTCGGAGGCGGGGCGATCGGCGCGGAGTGGGCGTCGATGCTGAGCGATTTCGGCGCGAAGGTGACGCTCGTGGAGGCGGCGGACCGCATTTTGCCCGGCGAGGACAAGGAGGTGTCTGCGGAACTGGCGAAGCTGCTCGCCAGGCGCGGTGTCGCCATCCACACCGGCGCCAGGCTGGACGCCGAATCGTGCCGCGTCGGTGACGATGGCGTGACGGTCGACGTCGAGACGGCGAAGGGAAGGACGACGCTGACCGCCGGCAAGATGCTCGTTTCCGTCGGCCGCCAGGCCAACGTGGAAAATGTAGGCTTCGAAAACACGGATATCCGGACGGCAAGCGGCTTCGTGGCCGTCGATCCGGTCACGCTGCAGACGGGCGAGCGGCATATTTACGCGATCGGCGACTGCATCGGCGGTGTGCAGCTGGCGCACGCGGCGATGCACGAGGCGGCGGTCGCGGTCGACCATCTGCTCGGCCGGGCGGACGGCGTCCGGCGGGCGGCGGACCGCGACGTGCCACGCTGCGTCTATACGCGGCCGGAGACGGCGTCGATCGGCTGGACGGAGGCCGACGCGAAGGCGCAGGGCCGCGACGTGAAGACGGCGCGCCTGCCGATGCGATTGTTCGGCAAGGCGCTCGTATACGGCGAGGCGGACGGCTTCGCCAAGGTGGTGGCCGACCGGGAGACGGGCGATCTGCTCGGCGTTCACCTGGTCGGCCCCCGCGCCACCGAACTGATCGCGGAAGCGTCGCTCGCCAGGCTGCTGGACGCCGTCCCGTGGGAAGTCGGCCGGGCCGTGCACCCGCACCCGACGCTGTCGGAGGCGCTGCAGGAAGTGATGGCTTCGCTCGACGGCAATACCGGCCACGGCTGAACGGCGTCTGCAATCGGGGCGGAGCCGTGCGTTGCGACGGCGGCGATTCGCCGCGGGCGCACCGGTTTTGCCGGGACAGGGCCGCTTTGGCAGCGGACCGCAAGTCCCGAACTGCCTCAGACGAAGGGCGAAACGACGTCCATCCGAAGGAGGGGGCCATCTCCGGCGGACGGACGTTTCTTTTTTGGCGCGGGCACGGTATAATAGGCATTGGATTCAAGTATTAAGACCAGGTAATAGGATTTGCCACCAAAAAGGAGCCAGGAGGGACGACGCTTGACGCAGACGCCAGCCGTGAAAAACGCCCCCCGTCACGCCGCGCTCGGACTTACGGACGAGCAAGCCGTCGCCATGTACGAGAAGATGGTGCTGGCGCGCAAGTTCGACGAACGCAGCCAGCTGCTGCAGCGCGCCGGCAAGGTCAATTTTCACATTTCCGGGATCAACCAGGAGCCGTCGCAAGTCGCGATGGCTTTCGCCATGGACCTGAAGAACGACTGGTTTCTTCCGTACTACCGCGATTATGCTTTCGTTTTGTCGGTCGGCATGACCGTCAAGGAACTGATGCTGTCGCTGTTTGCCAAAGGCGAAGATCCGAACAGCGCCGGCCGGCAGATGCCCGGGCACTTCAGCGCCAGAAGGCTGCGGATCGTGACCGGCTCCAGCCCGGTGACGACTCAGGTGCCGCATGCGGTCGGCTTCGCGCTGGCGGCGAAGATGCGGGGCGAGCCTTCGGTGTCGCTCGTTTCCTTCGGCGAGGGCTCGAGCAACCAGGGAGATTTTCACGAAGGGTGCAACTTCGCCGGGGTGATGAAGCTGCCGGTTCTCTTCGTCTGCCAGAACAACGGCTACGCCATCTCGGTGCCGCTATCCAAGCAGACGGCCGGCCGCATTTGCGACCGCGCGCTCGGCTACGGCTTCCCCGGCGTCCGCGTGGACGGCAACGACCCGCTCGAGGTGTACCGCGTGTTCAAGGAAGCGCACGAGCGGGCGCTGGCGGGCGAAGGACCGACGCTCCTCGAGGTGATGACGTACCGGGTGACGCCGCACTCGACGTCCGACAACGATCTCGTTTACCGTACGCAGGAAGAAGTCGAGCATCACCGCGCCAAGGACGGCATCCCGGCGTACCGGCGGTACTTGACCGAGATCGGGCTTTGGTCGGACGAGAGAGAGCAGGAGCTGCTGGCGCGGATTCGGCGGGAAGTGGACGAGGCGACGGCCTATGCGGAGCAGGCCGGGTTCCAGCCGATCGAGGACGCTTTCCGCCACGTGTATGCGGAAGATGCCGACGGGGAGGCGAGATAAATGCCGGTGCTTGAATACATCGAAGCGATCCGCACGGCGATGAAGGAAGAGATGGAGCGGGACGAGCGCGTGTTCGTGCTGGGCGAGGACGTCGGGCTGAAGGGCGGCGTGTTCGGCACGACGAAGGGGCTGCAGCAGCAGTTCGGCGAGCTGCGGGCGCTCGACACGCCGCTGGCGGAATCGGCGATCGCGGGCGTCGCCATCGGCGCGGCGATGGCCGGCATGCGGCCGATCGCCGAAATGCAATATTCGGACTTCATGTTTCCGGCGACGAACCAGATCATCAGCGAAGCGGCCAAAATCCGCTACCGCTCCAACAACGACTGGAGCTGTCCGCTCGTCGTGCGCGCTCCGATCGGAGGCGGCGTGTTCGGCGGGCTGTACCATTCGCAGTGTCCGGAATCGGTGTTTTTCGGCACCCCGGGACTGAAGATTGTGGCGCCCGCGACCGCTTGCGACGCGAAGGGGCTGCTGCTGTCGGCGATTCGCGATCCCGATCCGGTGCTCTTCTTCGAAAACAAAAAATGCTACCGCCTCGTCAGCGACGAGGTGCCGGAAGGCGAATACACGGTGCCGATCGGCAAGTCGAACGTCATGCGCCAAGGGACGGACATCACCGTCATCGGCTACAGCATGCCGCTCCATTTCGCGATGCAGGCCGCCGAGGAGCTGAGCCGCGAGGAAGGCGTCGAGGCGCACATTCTCGATCTGCGGACGCTGCAGCCGCTGGACCGGGAAGGGGTGCTGGCGGCAGCGGCGCACACCGGCAAGGTGCTCATTGTGCACGAGGACAACAAGACGGGCGGCGTGGGCGCGGAGGTGGCGGCGCTCATCTCCGAGGAGCTGCTGTTCGACCTCGACGCGCCGATTCGCCGGCTGTGCGCGCCGGACGTTCCGGCGATGCCGATCAATCCGCCGGGCGAGAAGCATTTTCTGCTGAACAAGGACAAGCTGAAGGCCGCCATGCTCGACTTGGCCCGATTCTAGGACGCGACAAACGGAGGAGGAGCAAGCCATGCCGAAGCAAACGGTGGAAATCAAGCTGCCGCAGCTGGCGGAATCGCTCGTATCGGCGACGATCGACCGGTGGTTGAAGGAGCCGGGAGAGCGGGTGGAGCCATACGAGCCTTTGTGCGAGCTCATTACGGATAAAGTAAGCGCGGAACTGCCGTCGACGGTCGGGGGCACGCTTGTGAAAATTTTGGTCGGCGCCGGCGAGACGGTCGAGGTCGGGACGCCGGTGTGCCTGATCGAGACGGAGGCGGAGCAGCCGGCGTCCGCGGAAGCGCGCCCGGACGGGAGCGGGGAGGCGGCTCCGGCGGGCGCGGCCGCAACCGCCGCGGCGGCGGAAGAGCGCGCCGCCGCCCCGCTGCTGCCCGCCGCGTTCGATCCGAACGCGCCGATGCGCCATCGCTTCTCGCCGGCCGTGCAGAAGCTGGCCGCCGAGCACAGCATCGACCTGAGCCAAGTACGCGGCACCGGTATGGGCGGGCGCATCACGCGCAAGGATGTGCTGGAAGCGGCGGAGAAGGGGACGGCCGGCTTCGCCGCCGCCGTCGCGGCCCCAGCGCCGGCGCCGGAGTCGCCGGCCAAGGAAGCGCCGAAGGCGCCGATGGACCCGAAGGTGCCGGTGCGCACGACGGGATTGCACTTGGCCGAGCCGCCGCGCTCGCCGGCGCTTCCGCTTGAAGCGCACGAACTGCCCGGCCGCGGCGAATCGTTCCTTGACGTGACGCCGGTGCGCCATTCGATCGCGCTCAAGATGCGCCAGAGCGTCACCGAAATTCCGCACGGCTGGATGATGATCGAGGTCGACGTCACGAACCTGGTGCTGCTCCGCAACAAGCTGAAGGAAGAGTTCAGCAAGCGCGAAGGCATCAATTTGACTTACATGCCTTTTCTGTGCAAGGCAACGGTCGGCGCGATCAAGGACTATCCGATCATGAACTCGGTGTGGGCGACCGACAAGATCATCGTCAAACGCGACATCAACCTGTCGCTGGCCGTCGGCACCGAGGACTCGGTCATCACGCCGGTCATCCGCAACGCCGACCAGAAGAACATCGCCGGGCTCGCCCACGAAATTCACGATCTGGCCCGGCGCACGCGCGAAGGGCAGATCAAGCTCGCCGACCTGCAGGGCGGCACGTTCACGGTCAACAACACCGGCGCGTTCGGATCGATTCTGTCGCAGCCGATCATCAACTATCCGCAGGCGGCGATTCTGACGTTCGAGTCGATCGTCAAGAGGCCGGTCGTCATCAACGACATGATCGGCGTCCGCTCGATGGTCAACATCTGCCTGTCGCTCGACCACCGGATTTTGGACGGCGTCGTCTGCGGGCGGTTCCTGCAGCGGGTCAAGGAAAATCTCGAAAGCTACAACCTCGACACTCCATTGTACTGAGCGCCCGCCTTAAAGGGCCGCCCGACCGGCGTTTTGCGGTTGCGGCGGCCTTTGGCGCTCTTCCGGCCGGTTTGCGGCCGTCGCCGCCGATGCGATAGAATGAAATGGAGCACGGCATCGGGCATGGCACCCGCGTCGCAGCCAATACGAAGCAAGGGAGACGATGAGGTGGCACGGCAGCTGGAGTTGGCAACGTTGGGACGGATGGCGTACGGGCCGGCCTGGGAGCTGCAGAAGCGGCTGGTGGGCGAAATCGATCGCGGAGAGCGCGGCGACACGCTGCTGTTGGTCGAGCATCCGCCGACTTATACGATCGGGACGTCGAAGCACCCGGAGCATCTGCTGTACGGACCCGAGGAGTTGGAGAAGCGGGGCATTCAGCTGTTCCATATCGACCGCGGCGGCGACATCACGTACCACGGTCCGGGGCAAGCTGTCGGCTACCCGCTGCTGTTTTTGGATGCGGCCGGTGTCGATTTGCACGCCTATTTGCGCTCCCTGGAAGAGGCAATTATCGGCATGCTCTCGGAGTTCGGCCTCAAGGGCGGCCGCAAGCCGGAATATACGGGCGTGTGGGTAGGCGACGAGAAGATCGCCGCCATCGGCGTCAAGTTCAACCGGGCGCGAACGAGAAGAGGGTTCGTCACCAGCCACGGCTTCGCGCTCAACGTCAAGCGGAGTGTGGAGACGGACGGGTTTATGGGCATCATTCCGTGCGGCATTGCCGAATACGGCGTGACGTCGCTGGAGAAGCTGGTCGGCGCCGAGCTTTCCGTCGAGGAGATCGGAGAACGGATTGTGCCCCATTTTGCGCGGGTGTTCGGATACGATGCGGTCGTCAGCTCAGAAGTGAGCCCAGCGACGCCAGCACGGTCGTAGCGAGCATCGCGAACAGCATAATGTAGACGACGATCTTGAGTGTGCGTCGGCTCATCGAATCATTCCTTTTGCCGGAAAATTGGACGTTTCTGCATCTATTGTACCTCATTCGGACAGGGGAGGAAAAGCGCGTGGCCAATCGCGAGCGCACGTTGGAGCTGTTCATGGAGCTGGTCCGGGTCGACAGCGAAACCGGACATGAGGCTAAGATCAGCGCCGTGCTGAAGAAGAAGTTTTCCGACCTCGGGCTGGAAGTGACCGAGGACGACGCCGCGGAGCGGACCGGGCACGGCGCGGGCAACCTGTTCGTCTGGCTGCCGGCGTCCCCGGGCCGCGAGCGCGTCCCGGCCCTGCTGCTGACGTCGCACATGGATACGGTGACGCCGGGCAAAGGCGTGAAACCGCGGCTCGACGAAGACGGCTACATCCGCAGCGACGGGACGACGATTCTCGGCAGCGACGACAAGGCGGGGCTGGCGGCCATGCTCGAGGCGATCCGGCTGATCGAAGAGCGGCGGATTCCGCACGGCCCGGTCCAGTTCGTCGTCACCGTCGGCGAGGAATCGGGGCTCGTCGGGTCGCGGGCGATCGACCCGGCCCGGCTGCGGGCCGACTTCGGCTTCGCTCTGGACTCGAACGGACAGATCGGCGACATCGCGATCGCGGCCCCGGCGCAGGCGAAGGTGAAGATGGTCATACGCGGCCGGTCGGCCCACGCGGGCGTCAATCCCGAGGACGGGATCAGCGCCATTCAAGTGGCCTCCAAAGCCGTCGCCCGCATGCCGCTCGGCCGCATCGACGCGGAGACGACGGCCAACATCGGCCGGTTCGAAGGAGGCGGGCCGACCAACGTCGTGTGCGACTACGTCGCGCTCGACGCGGAAGCGCGCAGCATCGTCCGGGAGAAGCTGGACCGGCAGCTGCAGGCGATGCGCGAAGCGCTGGAGAGCGCGGCGGCCGATTGCGGCGCGACGGCGGAATTTGCCGGCGAGATCGTCTATCCGTCGTACCGCTTCGCCGATGACGACAAGGTGGTGCGCCTCGCGAAGGCGGCGCTGGCGAATATCGGCGCCGCCCCGCGCACGTTCGTGTCCGGCGGCGGCAGCGACGCCAACGTGTTCAACGGCAAAGGGGTGCCCACGGTCAACTTGGCCGTCGGGTACAAGGACATTCATACGACCAAGGAGCGGATCATGGCCGACGATCTCGTCCGCGCCGCCGATCTGGTCGTGGAGCTCATCCGGGAGACGAACCGCCTCGCGTGAGCGCGAGGCGCGGGGGCGGCTGCTCTAGGGCAAGCGACAGAGGCCGCGCGGCAATCACGATGCCGCGCGGCCTCTTGTTGCGCATACCGACCGCTATCTGTGCCCTCGTCCTCCTCCGGCGGCATTTCCGCCTGCCTGTGATCCCATTTTCGGCGAACAAATGTCGAATCTTTTTTATAAAATATATGTAATTTTACTAAAATAATTTTACAAAGCATAAATTCATGTTATATTTAAACCAAGAAAAGTTTTTTTATGAAAAGTGTTTTTACGGGGGGCCTCATGGATGATCGGATTGAAGGAAATCGCCAAGCTGGCGGGCGTGTCGATCTCGACCGTCTCCAACGTGCTGAACGGGCGCAAAAACGTCGGTCCGGAAACGAGAGAAAAAATATTGCGAATTTGCGCGGAGCAGGGGTACCAGCCGCAGGCGCAGGCCCGCAGGACGAAGGCGGAAGCCAACCGGACGATCGTGTTCGTGTTCAGCGATTTCGACCGCGATTTTTACTTGAAGATCATTCACGGCATGAGCGATTGCCTGACCGAAAACGGTTATGATTTCGTCATCTGCACGAACAAATCGAGCGGCAACTTCCTGCGCTCCAGCTTCGCCAGCGGCGCCATCGTGCTGGACGGAAGCATGACGGACGAGCAGATCGCGGCCGCGGCCACCCCCGATCTGCCGATCGTGACGATGGACCGGATTCTCGCGGACGAGCGGGTGAACGCGAAGAGCGTCGTCGTCGACAACTACCCGGTCATGAGCGAAATGGTGCAGGCGCTGATCGACAAAGGCTACCGGAAGTTCGGCTTCCTCGGCGGCCTCAGTTTCACGCTCGACAACAAGGAGCGGTTCGCCGCCCTGACCGACACGCTGGCCCGCAACGGCATTCCGTTCGATCAGAAGCATTATTACCACGGCAACTACCGCGAAAACAGCGGCTATCAGGCGGCCAAGCTCATGCTGCTGAGCAACGACCTGCCCGAGGTGCTCGTCTGCGCCAGCGACAACATGGCCATCGGCGCCATTCGGGCGTTCGAGGAGCAGCGCATTCGGGTGCCGGAGGACATCGCCATCGCCGGCTTCGACGATTCCGACACGGCGGCGGTTGCCGGGCTGACGACGATCTCCATTCCGCGGTACGAGACCGGTTACCTCGCGGCCAAAAAGCTGCTCGAAATGATCCAAGGAACCGAAAGCCGCGATCCGTTCAAGATCAGCGCCGGCATCAAATGGCGAAGGACAACCCGGTAAATCGGACTTTCCTCAAAGTGGCAAGCAGTTTACCTTGATTTTACTCATATTTTACCGGATAATGCGGTAAAATAGTATTGACAGCGTTTTATGCATTGCATATCATGAGAAGTGTCATTCGGTTTTACGACAATTTACTTTGGAAATTGATTTCGAGGGGGAGAATGGATTGAAAACAGTAAAAAGGATTCCGATTTTACTAACGGCAACCGCCATGGTCGGCTTGCTGGCCGCTTGCGGAAGCAACAGCGACAACAACGCTTCGCCGTCCGCATCCGGTTCGGCGCCGGCGACATCCGGCGCATCCGCATCGGCTTCGCCTTCCGGAACTTCGTCCGCCGCTCCGGAGAAGCTAAAGAAAATTTCGTTGTTCCAATCCAAGGTTGAAATTGCGGACGCATTGGAAGCGTTAGCAAAAACTTACCAGAAAGAAACCGGCAACGAAGTCGAAGTGTGGGGCTCGGCCGGCGACGCCTACGCCACGCAGCTGCAAGCCAAGCTGACCGCCGGCGAAGGGCCGACGATCTTCAGCGTCGCAACCGGCGAAGAGGCGGAGAAGTTCAAGTCATACTTCGCTGACTTGAGCAACGAGCCGTACGTCAAGAACATCGCTCCCAACATGGCGCTCCAGGACGGCGACAAGATCGTCGGCGTGCCGTACGGCGTCGAAGGCTTCGGCTTGGTGTACAACAAGAGCCTGGTCGATCCGAAGGACGTCACCGATCTCGATTCGTTTACGAAGACGCTGGAGAAGTTCAAGGCGGAAGGCAAGAACGGCCTTAGCCTGTCGCAGGAAGCGTACTTCCTGATCGGCCATATCATCAATACGCCTTTCGCGCTGCAAGCGGATCCGCAAGACTTCATCGCCAAGCTGAACAAAGGCGAAGTCAAGATGGCGGATACGAAGGAATTCCAGGAATTCGCCAAGTTCATGGAAGCGATCCGCGCCAATACACCGAACCCGATGGAAGTCAAATACGATACGCAGATGGGCGACTTCGCGACCGGCAAGACGGCGATGGTTCACCAAGGCAACTGGAGCTACGGCTTGCTCAAGGATTACGGAGATCTCGGTTTCGACATCGGCATGATGCCTTTCCCGCTTGCGGGCAACAATAAGATCGCCGTCGGCGTGGCCAGCAACTGGGTGATCAATGCCAAGGCCGATCCGGATGAGATCAAGGCGGCGAACGCTTTCCTGAACTGGCTGTTCACAAGCGAGACCGGCAAGAAAGCGATCGTGGACGACTTCAAGTTCATTCCGGCGATGACGAACATCGAAGCAGACAATCTCGACCCGCTGTCGCAAGTCGTTTATGAAGCGACCAAGAGCGGCCAGACGATTCCGTGGGCAATGAACTACTTCCCGCAGGGCATCATCGTGAACGATCTGGCTCCGGCCGCCCAACAGTTCTTCCTCGACAAAAATATGACCGGCGAACAGTTCCTCAAAAATCTCGACGCCGCCTGGGCCAAAGGAGCACAATAAACCATCTATTACGCTTGAAAACGAAAGCCTAACCCTTTCTACGGCGTTAGGTTTTCGTTTTCTCATCCGAAAATAAGGGGGGAGCCCCGCATGTCGACACGTTATCGCAAGGAGAGAGCGTGGTATGCCTTGTTTACGCTGCCGCTGCTCATCATATTCACTACCGTCGTTATTATTCCGTTCCTCATCGGGATCGGCTATTCCTTCGTCAGCTGGGACGGCATTCCCGCGAATCCGAAGGTGTTTGTCGGATTTGACAACTATGTCGCGCTGTTTAAGGACGAACGCTTTCTGAGCTCGGCATGGCACACGATCGAATTCACCGTGCTGTCGCTGCTGCTCGTCAACGTGCTCGGGCTCGTTTTTTCGCTGCTCGTGACGCAGAAGCTGCGCGGCAGCAACGTGGCGCGGACGATGTTCTTCATGCCGAACCTGATCGGCGGGCTCATTCTGGGCTACATCTGGCAGTTCGTCTTCACCGACGCGTTCAAGACGGTCGGCGAGCGCACCGGCTTGGACGCCGTCTTTTTCAACTGGCTGATCCATCCGCAATCCGCGCTGTATGCGACCGTCATCGTGTTCGCCTGGCAGATGGCCGGCTACACGATGATCATCTACATCGCTGGCCTGCAGAGCATTCCGGACGAGTTGAACGAAGCGGCCAAGGTGGACGGCGCCGGCCGATGGCACCGGCTCACCAAGATCGTGTTCCCGCTGCTCATGCCGTCGTTTACGATCTGTCTGTTCTTGACGCTGTCCAACGCCTTCAAGATGTTCGACGTCAACCTGTCGCTTACCAAGGGCGGTCCGAATAACGCGACCGAGCTGTTTGCGATGAACATTTACAACGAAATTTTCGGTTATGGACATTACGGGCTCGGTCAGGCCAAGGCAATCGTCTTCTTCCTGCTTGTGGCGGCCGTCACGTTGACGCAAGTCATCATCACGAAGAGAAGGGAGGTCCAGCTATGAAGACGTCAGGCCGAACCGTCGGCAGCGTGCTGCTCGTCTTGCTGGCGCTGGTCTTCCTGTCTCCGATCTACCTGATGCTCGTCAACTCGTTCAAGGATCGGGCGGAGCTGTACCGCAACGCGCTCGCCTTGCCGGAGTCCTTCAGCTTTCAGTACTACAGCAAAGCCGCGGAAAAGATGGGCTTCCTGACGGCGTTCGGCAATTCGCTGTACGTGACCGTCGTCTCGGTCGTCATCGTCGTCGTGCTCGCCTCGATGACGGCATGGATGCTCGTGCGGACGGATGACCGGCTCAGCCGGTTCCTGTTCCTGCTGTTCGTCTCGACCATGCTCATTCCGTTCCAGACGATCATGATGCCGCTCATGCAGGTGATGGACTGGATCCGCACCCATCTCCACTTGCCGATGCTCAATACGCACGAAGGGCTTATCTACATGAACGTGGGCTTTCACGCCAGCATGGCGGTGTTCCTGTTCCACGGCTTCATCAAGTCCGTGCCGGTCGCGCTTGAGGAAGCGGCGACGCTGGACGGCTGCAGCAAGTTCGGCGTCTTCTGGCGCATCGTCTTCCCGATGCTGAAGACGATCACGATCACCGTCGCCATTCTCGACGTCATCTCGCTGTGGAACGACTACTTGCTCCCGTCCTTGACGCTGTCGGACAAAGGCTTGCGCACCATTCCGCTGTCGACGTTTTACTTTTTCGGCGAATTTACGATCCAATGGAACCTGGCGATGGCAGGGCTGACGCTCACGATCGTGCCGGTCGTCATCTTCTACCTGTTTTCGCAAAAGTATATTATCAAAGGAATCGCTGCCGGAGCGGTGAAATAAGAAGGGCCGACATAAGCCCGATTCAACTGGAACGAACTTACGGAGCAGGGCCTCGTCAAAGTCAGACTAATGCGAGGCCCCACTTAACATTTTAAAGATCGCTGGCTTTTTCCTCGAAGAACCGATACAATGAGCTTAATACCCATTTTATCGGTTCCATAAGGGGCAAGTATGACG
>Ga0207789_1000371_pt1 | contig 17607 bp, 15 predicted proteins | sample HigsolmetaGSP12D_FD_184840 | JGI IMG/M metagenome (GOLD analysis project Ga0207789, IMG submission 184840) | High solid enriched microbial communities from the Joint BioEnergy Institute, USA - SP1-2-D (SPAdes) | ecosystem: Engineered > Bioreactor > SSF (Solid state fermentation) > Aerobic >...
GTAATGTTACGGGGACAATTGTTAATTTTTGTTCTGGCATATGAAAAGCACCTCCTTTGATTGATATGTCAATTTTAACAAGAGGTGCTGTTGATTTATATGCGTTGTTTGAATGGGGGCTTACGTATCATTTGTAGTAGTAATCATTTGATTACTCATAAAAAATCGCCCATTCAGTAGTATTTGTTGCGTCACTAACATTTTACTAGAAAAGGTGGTTTTTTTGTGCACTTTTTTGGGAAATAATGCAAAAAAAAAGCATCCAAAAGTCAAAATTAATGACTTTTTGGACAGCCTCTTTTTACATAGTAAGATAGCTTTTTAAAACCAGTAGAAACACTATGACACTTGAAACATATTCTTCCAATCCATAACCTTGGAACAAACCTCCCGATCACGTATCCAGGAAAGTTTTACCTCGAAGTTGATTAAGGGTTGCGACGAATTGGTGAAGTAGTTGGTAAGAGTTTTCCATATCGTTAAGATCAACTACTTCAATAGGCGTATGTGTATAACGAGAAGGAATGGAAATGACACCTGTAGATACGCCGGTATTAGTCATATGAATTGCGCCGGCATCCGTTCCAATCCCCATGAATACTTCCAACTGATAAGGAAGATTATTTTCCTTCGCTACTTTTTCCAAATGTCGAGTAACAAGGGGATGGGCAATTAAAGATTTATCCACCACTTTAATACAAGGTCCTGCACCAAGTTTTCTTGTACCCTTCATTAGTACATCATAGGTATCACTAACAGGTGTTGTATCTAACGCTAAGGCAAAATCAGGATTCACCGCATTCGAAATAACAGATGCACCACGTAGTCCTACTTCTTCTTGAACGGTAAACGCTCCATATACATCACCGTGTTGGACACTGGAACTCTCCAAGTTTTGAAAAAGTCTAATCAACAATGCACAACCTGCACGGTCATCCAGTGCTTTACCAAGTACTCGGTTTTTTCCTACACGTTTCAATTCGGTTCCGTAAGCGATTGGTTGGCCAGGACGAATACCCATCTCAGCAACTTCTTCTGCCGAACACGCACCAACATCAATGTATAAATCACGGTGATTAGCAATTCTTTGTGGATCATCCCATTTCACATAGTGAACAGCTAGCGTTCCAATCGCACCATCTACGTAGCCAAAGTCAGATTTAACTTTCACCGGTAAAGAAAGCAGCATGCGATCGTCAAAACCACCAAGCTCTTCAAAACGAATCAGTCCATTCGCTTCAACTTTTTTCACAATAAAACCAATCTCATCAGTATGGGCAGCAATTACCAATGATGGGTAATCTGAAGCATTTCCATTTTTTTTAACAATCAAATTACCAATTGGATCTATAGAATATTCATCAACATAATCTTTTACTTCATTTAAAATAGCTCTTTGCACATCTTGTTCAAATCCACTTGGACCCACAAGGTCAGTTATTTTTTTCATCAAATCAAACATATTTCTTCCTCCTTATCTCAAAAAAGCACTCGTTTATTTTTGTCCTTTTTTTCATAGATAACAAATCACATCTACTAGTAAAAATCCCCCACAGTTGTGAGGGATTGTCATCATATAAAATTCATATGAATACATTCATAAAAACTGTGATATTTACTTCCAATTATTTATTCAAGTACACTTTCGCAAAGTTATCTTGTTCCATTGGATGTGCAGTGAAACCTTCCACATAACTTGCCATCGCAATTGGTGGTGTCGTATGTGCTAGAGGGACCCATGGTGCTTCTTCATGGAATATTTCTTGTGCATGTTTATAAAGATTTGCACGTTCATCTTGATCAAATGTAACTCTTGCTTGATCTAAAAGACTAGTAAATTCTTCATTTTTCCAGAATGCATAGTTGTTAGCTGGCTTCTCCGCATTCGCAGCACTTAAATTTGGTGTTAAGAAGTTATCTGGATCAGCCATAACACCTGTCCAACCAAATAATGCAAGTTGATGTTCTCCGTTACTAGCCTTCTCTAAGTATGTTGCCCATTCAAATGTCTGGATCTTTGCGTTGATTCCAATCTCTTTTAAATCTGATTGGATGGCTTCAGCTACTTTAATTGGTTGTGGCATATAAGGTCTTGCGTTACTCATTGTGTAAATTTCTGTATCAAAACCATCTGGATATCCTGCTTCAGCTAATAACTTCTTCGCTTCTTCAGGGTTGTATTCATAATCCTCAATATCGTCATTGTAGCCCCATAATGTTGGTGGAAGTGGATTTTTTGCTACTTCCGCATAACCACTATAGAACGCATCAACGATTTCTTGCTTATTAATGGCCATATTAATGGCTTGTCTAACTTTCACATTATCAAATGGAGCAATTTCTGTATTCATAGCCATAATTCCAAAGTTGAAACTTGGACGGTCGATAATTTTGAAATTTTGATTTCCTTCTAGTTTTCCTGCATCTTCGGGATTCATTCCATCGACTAAGTCTACTTCACCTGTTTGAAGAGCTGTTAAACGAGCAGAGTTATCAGGAATAACGCGGAAGATAATCCCGTCAATGTATGGTTTGTCGCCATAATAGTCTTCATTTTTAGAAATGGTAATTTTATCATTTTTTGCCCAACTATCGAACTTAAATGGTCCTGTACCAACTGGGTGTTCTCCATAATCTTCACCGTATTTCTTAATCGCATCTGGACTAGAAATACCAAACATTGGAATAGCTAAATAACTAATAAATGGAGCAATTTTTTCTGTTAACTTAATTTCTACTGTATTTTCATCAACTGCTTTTACATATTCAATCTTATGGTTTGGATCACCTTTAAATCCGCCATAAAGAAATGGATAGTAAGTAAAGTCGCCACCAGTGTGGTACGGATTTTCCGGATCCATCCAACGTTCGAAGTTAAATACAACTGCATCTGCATTAAAATCTGTTCCATCTTGGAATTTAACACCTTGCTTTAAACTTAGCGTCCATGTTAAACCGTCGTCCGAAACCCGATAGGATTCTGCAAGTTTTGGTTGAAGTTCCAAATTAACATCATATTGGAATAATGTTTCAAACATATTCTGTGTAACACGAATGGATTCACCATCCGTAACATTGATTGGATCCAAGGAAATAGAATCAGACCCACGTGCGTAAATTAATTGGCCACCTGATTTTGGCTCCCCGTTCTTATTCGCATTCCCTGCATTGGAATTGTTACCGCCGCAAGCTGCAAGGAGCAGTAATAACACTAAAAAAATACTGAGTAATGATGCTTTCTTTTCCATTTTCTTTCTCCATCCTTTTAAAAAGCTAAATTTTTACTTATCATATAAAAATAATAGATTGATAGCACACTTCCCTTTAATCCCTCATTTTCGGATCCAGGGCGTCCCGCAATCCATCACCCAATAAATTAAATCCAAGTACGGTTAACATAATCGCCACACCAGGGAAAATAACTGTCCAGGGTGCCTGTACGATATATTGACGGGAATCAGCGAGCATTTTCCCCCATTCGGGTGTAGGCGGCTGAGCACCTAACCCAAGGAACCCAAGTGCCGCTGCATCAATAATCGCAGTGGCAATCGCCATTGTTCCTTGAATAATAATTGGTGTAATACAATTTGGTAACACATGACTGATTAAAATGCGGCTATCTTTCATCCCAATCGCTTTGGCAGCCATTATATACTCCTCCTGTTTAACACTCAATACTTTCGAGCGAATGAGCCTACCAAAGTTTGGAATATTAATGATAGCGATGGCGATTAAAGCATTTTGTAAAGATGGACCTAATACCGCTACAATTGCAATCGCCAATAATATACTAGGAAAAGCCAGCATAATATCAAATATTCTTGAAATGATTCCATCAATCCAGCGGCCGTAATACCCGGCAATAATTCCAAACAAAGAACCAACAATGATAGAACCTAATACAGAAACAAAACCTACCCATAATGAGATTCTAGCCCCAAAGAAAATCCGTGATAAGATATCTCGACCAAAATCATCCGTTCCAAACCAATGGGAGGCTGAAGGTGGTAAATTCCGGTTAGCCAACGACTGGTCATTTACTCCATACGGTGCAAGCAGTGGTGCAAAGACCGCAATAAGGATAAATATTAGAATCGTCACCATACCGACTAGAGCACCTTTATTTTTCTTAAATCGTTGCCAACCTTCCCGCCATGGAGAAAGGACTTTTTCCTCCTGCTCGATAACGAGATTGGGTTTCTTTGTTGCGAGTTCTGCCAATTTATAATCACCTCCTTAGTTGTATTTAATTCTCGGATCAATGGCTGCATAAACCAGGTCGATCATAAAATTGATAAGGATAAAAATCGTTGCAACCACCAATATCCCGGATTGAATGACTGGATAATCACGGAAGGAAATCGCATCATAAATATATCGGCCAATTCCAGGCCAGCCAAAAATGGTTTCTGTCAAGATGGCTCCACCTAACAGCAAGCCTGTTTGTAAACCTATGATTGTCAAAATTGGGATGATTGAATTCTTTAGTCCGTGTTTGTATACAACCCAAAACATCTTGACCCCTTTTGACCGAGCCGTACGAATATAATCTGCACCCATAACTTCTAGCATACTTGAACGAGTAATCCGAGCAATAATGGCTGTAGGAATCGTTGCTAGAGCGATACTTGGCAAAATTAAGTGGCGAATTACTTCCATAAATTGATCAAATCGACCAGCAAGCAGTGTATCAATTAAATACAAATGTGTAATTGCTTCGACCGGATCACGAACATTATCCCGTCCTGTTGATGGAAGCCACCCTAAATTTAAAGAGAAGAACCATTGTTCCATTAATCCAAGCCAAAAAACAGGAATGGATATACCAACTAACGCAATCACCATCGCTGTATAATCAAACCAAGAATTTTGGAACCAGGCACTAATAATTCCTGCATTGACTCCAATAACAATAGCAATAAGCATTGCAACGATTGTTAATTCAAGTGTTGCAGCAAGATAAGGCCAGATTTCGTCTGCTATTGACATATGACTTCTTAAGGATTCACCTAAATCACCGGTTATCAAACTCTTTATGTAATCAAAATATTGCACATACCATGGTTGATCCAATCCTAAATCCTTTGTTAACTGTGCAATTGACTCCTTCGTAGCTTGTTGACCCAATATGATTTGTGCAGGATCACCCGGAATGGCACGGATAATGAAAAAGACAACAAGGGTCATTCCGATTAGGACGGGGATAAGCATAAATGTGCGACGGATAATGTAATTTAACATATGAAAACTCACTCCCCTACATAAAAAACCTGTGATACTGATAGAATTTCAGTTTATTTCAAATAACAAGCAATATAATGTCCCGGTTCAACTTCCACCAAATCAGGACGTTTTGCACCAACCGTTTTCCACGATTCATCAATAATGAATTCACTTGGCAATTTCCCAAAAGTAACAGCTTGTCTTTTATCACCATGATAAAATTCAGGATCTGGAATCGGTACAGATGAAAGTAGTTGTTGAGTATATGGATGCATTGCCTTTTGATAAATAACTTCACTTGGAGCTAACTCAACTAATTTTCCTTTATACATAACGCCAACGCGGTCACTAATATGGCGGACAACACCAAGATTATGAGATATAAAGATAAACGTTAAGCCAAATTCCTTTTGTAAGTCTTTTAACAAATTTAAAATTTGTGACTGAATTGAAACGTCAAGTGCAGATACTGGTTCATCAGCAATAATTAACTTTGGATTCGTCATTAATGCTCTTGCAATCCCAATCCGTTGTCGCTGCCCCCCACTAAATTGATGAGGATAGCGTTTCGCATGGTAAGGCGACAGACCGACGACTTCCAGCATTTCCTGCACTTTTTTTCTTCGCTCAGCAGCATTACCGATCCCATGAACAACAAGTGGTTCTTCTAAAATCCGTTCTATGGAATGTCGTGGATTGAGCGATGCGTACGGGTCTTGGAAAATCATTTGAATATACCGTCTCATTTTTCTCATTTCTTCAGGAGGTAAAGTAAGGAGATCTTGATTTTTAAATAAGACTTTCCCATCTGTTGCTTCAATTAAACGGAGTAGCATTTTCCCGGTGGTTGATTTGCCACATCCGCTTTCACCTACAATTCCTAGTGTCTCACCCTCATTAACATGAAAAGAAATCCCATCAACTGCCAGGTTCTCCCCAACATTTTTACGAAGAAGTCCACCACTGGTAATCGGGAAAGATTTCTTTAAGCCTTCAACTTGTAATAGTGGCGTGCTCATATTGGAGCCTCCTTCTCTTTCGTTACGTTTCCGTGGAGGAAGCAACTAGCTTTATGTCCATTTTCAATATCTTGCAACGTTGGCGTTTCTGTTAGACAACGTTCAAAGGCAAATTGACAGCGAGCAGCAAACGGACAACCTTGCTTCACACTTCCCGGTTTTGGTACATTACCAGGGATGGAGAATAGTCGATCAGCTTTACTTCGAATATCTGGTACAGAATTAATTAGGCCAATCGTATATGGATGCTTTGGATTTTTGAAAATCGACTGCACATCCCCTTCTTCGACGATTTTCCCTGCATACATGACGATAACCCGACTGCAAACTTCCGCAACAACCCCAAGGTCATGTGTAATCATCATTACCGCTGTTTTATTGTTCTTATTTAATTGTTTCATCAGATCCAAGATTTGAGCTTGAATCGTTACATCAAGTGCAGTTGTTGGTTCATCTGCAATTAATAATTTTGGATTACAAACCATTGCCATGGCAATCATGACCCTTTGTCGCATTCCACCTGATAATTGATGTGGATACACTTTTAGTAACGCTTCTGGTCGTGCCAATCCAACTGAATCTAATATTTCAATCGCCCTTGTCCGAATTTGGCTTTTATTCCATTTATAATGAATGCGAATAGCCTCCATAATTTGGTCACCAATCGTAAACAATGGATTTAGCGAAGTCATCGGTTCTTGGAAAATCATGCCGATTTCATTTCCACGAATTTGACGTAATTCCTTTTCCGTGAACTTTGTTAAGTCATTTCCATTAAAACGAATTTCACCTTCCACAATTTTCCCCGGACTTTGAATTAAGCCCATAATCGAAAGTGCGGTCATCGACTTTCCACATCCAGATTCACCAACAACACCGAGAATTTCTCCCTCATTAATGAGGAAGTTTACACCATTTACAACCGGTATTCCCCCTTTATCAGAAAAAAAGGAAATTTGCAAATTATTTACTTCTAATACGGGTTCAGCCATGAAGTTCACTCCTTCCTAGAGAGTAATTGATGAAACCCTATAAGTATTTTTATTGATAAAATAGTAATATATTTTACTCATATAATTACTACACTCTACTAAAATAACATTCAGAAAAATGAGGCGACATTGCACCAATTTTTTAAATTAGCTCAATGTGTAATAATGCTGGATTTTAATAGAATCATCTGCTTCAGTGACTAATTTTGAATATTATACAATAAAGGCAAACATTTGATTAATTAATATAGTGATTATTTTAGTGCTTCAATATTGAGTTGTCAATTTAATTTTTATCTTTCCAATCTGCTAAATTTTATAAAGCGCATTCATTTACATCCTAATCTGTAATGCTTAGGTTAGCATTCAATGATAAAGCCATTGGGCTCAGGTTAGCCCACTCAAGATACAAATATGTCGTGTAGCTAGAACGTCCGTTTCGAGCAGCTGATCTTATCCGAATGCATGAAAATGACTTCCGTTTTTTTGGAGGAATATCCATAAATAGCTTTTCAAGTCACAATCCACTTTCGTTCTATATCTTACCTGATAATATTGTTCCACTAGTTTTATAGCTTGATTTGAATTCTCTTTGGACGAAATCCAAAACCATTGTTCGAATAATAAAGGACAATGATTGGATTGATTACTTGAAGTATGGCCTGTTGAACCACTCTATTAAACAAATTCTGCCATTATCTGTTGTACCTATTGGTGACTTTCTTGAGTTAAAACAGAACTTTTCTGTGAATAAAAGCCTTTCATCTATGGTTGTGAGCTGAAATCAGGTTTGTTTTTATTTTATGCAGAAATAAAATTCTAACAATTGTTTATTGCGAAGTAAAAATACACAATGTTGCAGGGAATTTGGCGTAACCCAACTTTCCACGGAGTAGGCGGGCATGCTAGCCTTTTTTGGCAAAGCCAGTCCTCGTTACTGCTGGTTTCTTGTCTTGAAAGTCATGCCCCGTAGAGGCTCCATTTCAAGTTGCAATTCTCTGCATTCCCCGCTGCACAACTATGTATTTTTCGATTGCACAAAGCAACTGTTGATTCTAATTAATTCTCGTTGTTTTTCCAAGAGGTAAAATAAAATGGCCCCTGAACTGTAGTTTTTATTCAGGGACCCTACTATAAATTGTAAAATTTCACTAATTACCTAACGTTGCCTGTAACTCGTCTAGATTCGCCCAACTCATTTGGCGTTTTCCTTCTTCTAATTCGGTTATCATATCTACAAGTTTTTCTGTTAAGGTCATTTCAAAACTAAATTCTTTCCCTTTTTCGATGACGACACCTAGTTGGTCAGGTACTTCTGTTTTCCGTTTTTTAATAGCAATGTCTCGCCAAATTCCACTTTTTACTTTTTTGTAGGATCGGAGTCTAGTTATTAGTTTTTCAAATTGTTCATCAATTCGTTCTTTATTCAGGCTTTGATTTCTTCTGAACACGATATTCGGTTCCCAGTCGTCAAACCCATATACCTCTATATTTTGATGGTCGGCTACTTGTAGGACTTCAGCGGAAAGTTTAATGAATAAGTCTCTGTATTCCTGTTTTTCCAATATGTCAGCCATTTTTTCATCTACAAGCGCAGTAGCCGTTAATATCGCTCCATAGGCCAACTTGCTCCATAAATACCCCCATATATTTTCGGTGACTTTTACATCACCCCAGGCCTTTAACTTCCTTTGCAATTCTAATAAGCGAGACGTTATTTTGCCGTCAAGTTCACCGATATATAAACTGCCGACACCACCATATTGAATATATCCCGGTTTCATATAATCAGAGAAAAAGTTTACGAAACAGCCAATTGTTCTTTCCTCTCCAATTCGTTCCGAAACAATATTCTCAGTAAGTCCGTTTTGCATCGAAACAACAATCGAACTTTCAGTTAATAAAGGTTGAATATTTTCAATAGCTTCAGATGTATGTTGAGCTTTAACGGCGAGAATAACGGCATCTAATTTCTTGTTGTCACCCAGTATTTCCGTAACTGTTTTTGCAGGAACATTTACGGTTAATAACTGGTCTAACGTTTCGATTAACAAACCATTATTACGGATAGTCAAAATGTGCTCCTGATTCACGTCAACGAGTGTAACGTCTTCACCGGCCTTTGCCAAATAGGCACCAACAACCCCACCAATTGCACCCGCTCCAACAATGGTAAAATTCATTCGAAGCCCCCACATTCAGTACGGAATTTATCGATACAATGTTCTTTTAAAGAATTTTTGAAAACCGTCTTTTAAGAAACTACTTAATATACAATCGATCGCAATATTAGGCTCTAAAGCTCTGTTCCAATTTTACGAGCCATTCTTTTAAGTCTGAAATGAGTTCTCGGACTATGAAATTAAACTTGTTTGCTTTGCGTGTAAGAGATGTTTCAACAATATAGTTATAGGAATCTGCCTCATCTTCTGTGAATTTTAATACATCTGCCAACAATGGTACAGCTGGCTGTCCTAACGCTTTATCATGATTAAATTCGTCATCGTTTACATAATTTATGCGCACGAGTACTCTTGTTGTATCCATCAACCAGCAATTAATCAACTCAACTTGATCCTCCGTATAGGTATCTTTTCCTTTAATTACATCTTGAATATCCACAATTAATCGTTTCGCTTCTGTAATTCTTTTTTTCGCTGTTTGTAAACCATTATGGGACTCACATAAACCAGCATACATATTCACTGTTTTTTCAACATCCTCGATTTCAGCTAAAGGATCAAACGGAATAATTGGGCTGGAACATAATTCAAGAATAATAGATAAATAGATTTTACAATCTCGGACAAGTAATTCTGGATCTATTTTATCAATGGTATCTTCGGTTGTATGCCACCACCAGCCGAAACCACCGCCTTTTCCGCCACCAAATAATTTAGAGAAGGCTTTCATGACGGGAGAATCATCCGGTCTTTGTTCCGATAATCCCATTAATAGAGATGGAACGCCTGGGCCCCAGAACGATTGATCTCCTGAACGACCATACCGTGTTGAATTGAAATCTTCATGGGCAATACTTCCAATGGACTGAGCGATTATCTCTTTCGTTCCGGCCATTGCATTTCCTTCTGATAATACATAGGAATTTTTCCCACCAACTGAGTCAATATTAATATGTGCAATACAGTGATCATATAAATCTTCCCAATGTTCGTCTACATATCTCGCTGAACCAGCATAACGTCCATGGGAATGACCGGACCAAAAAGCAAGTTTAAGTGAACGATTGAGTTGTAGTTTGTTTTCTCCAATCACTCTGGCAATCTCTAACATTGTTGCATTTGCTGTCCCATTATCCATGACCCCATAGTGCCAAGAGTCGATATGCCCAGAAAATAAAACATAAGAATCAGAGTCGTTTTTGGCTTTGTAATCCGCTTCCAGCATAGGAATCTCACACCATTTCGTTTCAACCTTTGTTTTCATAAAACAATTGACTACTTCTTTACTATTGATATCTTCAATAATTTTTTGACCATCTGAATAATTTACAGAAACAACTGGAATCTTCGGGTAATCATTTGACTGTTTGAGATCGGGATTTCCCCATACTGTCGAAACAATCATTTCGTGGGTGTATTCTGCATTAATGAACACAGCAGCAATAGCACCAAATTTTTCTGCTTGCATAACTTGTCCAGGGATTGCTAGGCCTTCTATTAAAACTATTTTCCCAGAAACATCGATCTCTGAATAATTCTGATCAGTCCCTTCCCCGACATATACTAATTGAGATGTGACCCCTTCTTTCGGAGTTTGTGGTGCCATTGCGTGGGTAATTGATTGATAACCCTTCCCATTCACTTCCAAAATAGACTCACCTGGATGACTAACGTATCCCATACGTTTATACAAATTTGTTTGAAAACCAAATGATTTTAATTGTTTTTCAGCATATTGGAACGCGCGAAATTCTTCTTCTGTTCCTGACAGTCTTACTTCTTTAGCAATTTCTTTTGTAAATTCCATGAGTGATTGTTCACGAACATCTTCTAATAGATTCTTATCAGATACCTTTTCCATTTCCATCCTCTCCTTTTCCATATGTGAATAGAAGCATTGCAAAGAGAGCGCTTCGTTTTGGCATTTCATCCAAAATAAGAAATTCATGATTGGCATGGGCTCCATCTCCAACAGCACCGAGTCCATCCAGTGTTGGTGCAAACGGGCTTGTAAAATTACCGTCACTCCCCCCACCAGTTTCCATTTCTGTCAGTTCAAAATCGAAATATTCGGCAGCGAAAGCTTTAGCAGTCTGGAACATTTCCTCTACTGCCTCATTCTTTTCCATCGGCATTCGGTTAATACCACCTGTGACTTTAATTGTCGTTCCTTCTACTTTCGGTGATAAATTTTCTATAAGCGGGATTACACGATCAAACTCAGTTTTCTTTTTCACCCGTAAATCCAGTTCAGCATACGCCTTTTCAGCGATGACATTCGATCGCGAACCGCCATTTATCGTTCCGACATTTATTGTTGTACCTGTTTCAAAATCGGTTAACGAATGTAAATATATAATTTGATGTGCGAGTTCTTCAATAGCACTTCTACCCTTTTCTGGGTCAATTCCTGAATGTGCCGGAATTCCCTCGACTTCAATATTAAAAATACCAACGCCTTTTCTCTCAGTTTTCAAACTACCTGCATTAGATATAGCCGGTTCTAGTACAAAAACCGCGTCACTTTTCTTCGCCTCTTCTTCAATTAACGGTTGTGAAGTAGGACTTCCAATCTCTTCGTCGGAATTAAATAAGAATACAATTTTTTTGTTTAACTGTTTGTTTAATTTGTATAGAGCGTGTACAGCAAAGAGACCTTGAATCAGACCGCCCTTCATATCAAAAATGCCAGGGCCGTGCGCAACCCCGTCTTTTTCTGAGTATGGTATTTTTTGCAGTGTTCCTTTTGGCCAAACTGTATCAAAATGGGCTAAAACTAATAATTGTCTTTCTCCGCTTCCGAACTCACCTCGTACATGATTTCCATGATATTTATTTTGGATAATTTCGGCCTTAGATCCAGTCAACTCCTCAAATTTTTCACTAATCCATAGGGCTAATTGATCAAGTGCCTCTTTATCATCGGAAGGAGATTCATGTTCCACAATTTCCTTCAGTAGTTTATACATTTGACTCTTATTGTTTTCAATATAATTATAGATTTCTAGCATGTTTACTCCCCCTTTTCTAGTTATGCTGGAAAGTCTTAAAGACTCTTCCGGCTGAATACCCGCCATCTACCAATAAATTTTGACCTGTAATATAAGACGCATGTGGACTCGCAATAAAAATAGTCGCATCCGCAATCTCTGATATCTCCGCTGTTCTTGCCATCGGACAATACGTTAGTTTTTCCTTATGTTCTTTCTTCGCATGTTCAGTAACTAGCGTTTTTAATAACGTTTCTGTTTCAACTAATCCCGGACCAACCCCATTGACCCGAATACCATAAGGAGCCAATTCCAGGGCTAGTACTTGCGTCATCATTTTCATTGCCGCTTTTGATGAACAATAAGGAGCAGCCCCCGGACGTGCAACTTCACTGGCAGTGGAGGTGATATTGATGACAGCACCATCTTTTATCCCTGTTTCTATCATGATAGAAGCGACCGCTTGTGTTAAGAAAAACGACGCTTTTACATTTAAATTAAAAACAGCGTCCCACATTTCCTCATCTACTTCTAAAGCCGGTCTTGTTGGGTAAATCCCTGCGCAGTTAATTAATATATTGACAGACTCAAATTCTTCTTTTAAATATGTAACGATTGTGTTCCGAAAGTTTTTATCGGTAAGATCACCACAAAGGAATCGGATTTTTTGCTCTGATGAAAACTCATTTAGGTCATTAACTGTTTTTTCTAAATCCGTTTCATTAATATCTACAAGAAGAAGATTACATCCTTTCTGAGCAAACCGAGTTGCAATCCCTTTTCCGATTCCGGATGCACCTCCGGTAACGAGAACTGTTTTATTTTTCAAACTTGTATTCATAATTACCCCCCTAGGAAGATTTTTTAACGTAGAAAACGTAATAATTAGCCGATTTCACTCTTATTTCTTACTAAGTTACCATTCTGTAAATCAGGGAAGAATGGCTCCAGAGATGCTTTCGGTACGGGTTTTGTAAACAGACTGACTGCAATTAATAAGATAGTTGAAACAAGCACACCCGGGATAACTTCGTTTATACCATAAGGCTTATCAAGGACGAACAGCCAAATAATAACTGTTACGACACCACCAATCATTGATGCTAATGCACCGGCTGTTGTTGCCCTTTTCCAATTCAAACCGATTAAGACAATGGCAAAAAAGAAACTTGCTACTAGTGACGCCTGTGCCATAACAATAAACTGAACCATATCGAATGGATTTAAAGCAAAATATAATGGTAGCAATGCTAGGATCATAACGGAAATCCGGTTTACTAGCATCTTTTGTTTATCTGTCGCTTTTGGATTAATAACCCCATAAATATCATGGGAAATTCCGGAGGCAGAAACTAACATAACACCAGAAACGGTACTCATAATTGAAGCTAATATCGCGACCATTAATAGGGCACCGACAATTGGTGGTAAAACATTGATTGCCATAATGGAAGATGCACTGTCACCTGAATTTAGTGCTGGAAACATAGAACGCATGACCATTCCTCCAAGGGCCACGGAAAATGCAACAATCATTTGAAATACAAAAGAGAAACCAATAGCATAACGTACTGTTTTTTCATCCCGCATCGAATACATTCTTGCTAATTCATACGGAGCAATGGCCATCGAAAACCCGAAAGCTGCAGCAAACCCGATTAAATCTTTAAAACCATACTGCCAACCAGTCAAACTTGAATTTAGATCCGTTAAAAAGTTCCCAACAAAATCAATACCACCAGCTTGTTGAAACAGGAGTGGAATGGCAGCAATGAAACAACCGGCCATAATTAAGGCTTGGACAAAATCACTATAAGCTGTTGCCTTCATTCCGCCTTTAAGTGTGTAAACCATCGTAACCGCAATTGTGATAAAGGCACCCCAAGCCATCGGTATACCAAAAATCGTCTGCATAACAATACCGCCAGCCACATATTGCGCAATTAAATAGACAGTATAAGCAACAATGATCAATACAGCTGAAATGACTTTCGCCGTTTTACTGTTATACCTTTTTTCCACATAGTCAGGTACAGTGACGCCACCTTTAAACTTTTGGAACTTTGGTGCTACCCAGATAGCAGATACGAGCCAGCCTAGCCATAGTCCTGGCCAAAACCATATATAACTGGCCCCTGTTAAATAGTGAACACCCATTGTTCCAACAAATGTTCCCGCACTCATTTGTGTTGCAGCCAATGCAGCTCCACCTACTACCGGACCAATAGATCTTCCAGCAACTAAATGATCTTCACTCGTTTTATTGTTTTTACCTGCCCAAAGACCAATTCCCAAGACCATAACAAAATATCCAACAATAACATAGTAAAATTCCGGACTTATTTCGAACATATCATCACCTCTTTTTATTCATCCTTTGAGTTTTTATAAAACGCCCATGAGAAATACCCGATCAAAAACACGACAGAATATATCGCTAAACTCCATATTGGTGAACCCACTATTGAACAACTCCTTTTTTCGCTGTCTTTAGTTCTGAGCGAATCCATATGAAAATAATTAAAAATAATACGATGAGGCTTCCCCAACTATAATAAGTAAATGAGTGAAAGGGATTCTTTTTATCTCCAACAACAAACTTCACATGTGATGGTAAATTCATTAAGTAGCTGGTAACTTCATTCCCTCCATTTTTTTTTAAAATCGGGAAGGAATTTCCTTGAATTACCTTGTCTTCAGCTGTTTGAAAGTGAATTGTTACCACATTGTCCGATCCTAATGCAGGATATTGTGGGACAAATATAGGAATATTGAAGTCGCCTTGATTAAATTTAGTAGAATACGTTATTTGATAAGAAAAGTCACCGATTACTCCATCCGGAATTTCCAGAGCATATCTTGCTAATGTTTTAGTTTCTTCCATTGAAAAAGTAAGTTCCTCTCCATTCGCTGTAAAGCTTACATTCTCTGGCTGGACTTGATTAATAAAAGATAATGTATGTTCGATTGTTTTACTTATCGCTGAATCAATATTACCTATCGTTATTTCTTGGACAATTTGATTATTCATTTCTCCATCGTTTATCACTTCAACCTTTGAACTTTTTAAATACGGAGTCCCACCTGCTGCAAATATTGAACCACTATGGAAAAAAACAAAAATGACTGCAATGATAAACGAAATAGTTGTTTTTTTCTTCATTTTCTTTCCCCTTTAACTGTTCTGAAATATTATTCCGTAGCAAATCTTATTTTCTATAGGTTTCATTAATTCTTTTTATCCTTTCTTTTATTTCTAAACCGTATCTATCCTCATCGAATGTCATAATTACATTTAATAGATTATGTTCGGAAGCAACTGAGATCAAACTTTCAAAGGTTACGTTAATTTCGGTGGATAAGCATATATCGGAAATGAATCCAATCGGTGATAGAACTCGATCAGAAATCGTAATAATTTTGACATTTTGCTCTTTCGCGATATTTGCTTTTACATAGCTCGGAAAGAAAATCATAAAGTATACTGCTTTTTTATCCTTAAATATTATTCACTTGGATTATTGATATTATCCACAATAGTAATTAAGTTAACATTTTCCCGAAACATGCTCATTTTTTGATAGAAACATAATACCGATCAATAGGAACCACCAAACCCGATGATTTTTATTCGTTCCGCAACTTTTAAATTCTGTACAACTTTTGAAACTTCATCTACATTCAGCCAGTATGCGGTATAGCTACTTTTAACACATCCGTTGGTAAACCAGTAGGATATTGTGCTTCTCTTGAAATAATGGCGTCTTTATTACTTTTTTTCACATATTTTTTTCTCTCTAATTCTGAAGCTACTTTCTGTAAAAGCTCTTCTCTTGAGATCACCTCAAAATTATAAAATAGTAGACTATCGTCAATAATTCCTTAAACTGCACTTTGCTCACTGCTTCTAACACAACAATTTAAACTTAATCATAAACAATACAATTTTTATAACTTCCTCTTGCGTGCTGTTCAATGGCTTTTATAGTTTGTTCAATTTTGTATTCGTTTTCAACAATTCAAAGGCAGCTTTAACATGAATAGGGGTTGTATAGAAAGCTCCTTTTATCATGATTTGTTCATAATGGAGTATAGTACAATCGAATGTTAGCTTTGTCCCCTCTTTTTTCCTCCAAAAAAATAGCACCGTTCCCCCAGGTCGCTCCATATCAAAAGACATTTTCCAACACTTGGAAGTCCAGCTACTTCAATCGCAACATCAACTCCCCGTGCATCTTCTGTTAACTCACGAACAACCTTAACTTGATCTATATTATTATTTATCTTAACGGTTTCATGAGCACCCAATTTTTTTGCTAGTTCTAACCTATTATCCTTATAGTCACACGCGATAATTCGTGCACCTCTTAAAAAACATAGACGGATAAACATCAAACCAATTGGCCCACACCCATTGACAACTACTGTATCCCCAAATTCTATAGGAACCAGTGAAGTGCCATATACTGCACAGGAAAGAGGTTCAGTGAAAGCCGCTTGTTTGTATCCATATTTTCAGGAATTTTAAACATTGTCTCTTCCACGATCCGCTTGGGAATCAATTGATACTCTGCATAACTCTCTAAGTTTGAAGGTAGATCCGTACACATAGAATGCTGATCTTTTTTACAACTTGTGACAAGAATCTATATCGTGGGCAACTATTATCACCACCTTTAAAATTGGCAACATCCTCAACTACCACCTACTAAAAGAATCGATCCCATTCCCCTCTCTATAAATTGATTAATGGCAAACTCACCTCCCATTATTTCCACTATTCTGTCAAACAGGATTCTAGTTGTTCAACCAATTAACTTTTTGTGACTATTTTTTGCTAGGCTGTCTTAAAGTGATTGCAATAGTATTTTTAGTTAATTATAAGGAATCCTATTAATCAGTATTTTATTACATATTGTTCTAAAAATCAATACTTTTTATGATTATTTGTTCTAAAAGGGAAATGTATATAGGAATTATAAAAAACCACGGTAAACTAGAACTATATAATCGTCAAAGGAGTTCTGTATGATGGATAAAAATAAGGTTGGCAATCAATTAAAAGCGCTTAGGAAGGCAAAAAATATGACTACTCAAGAGTTAGCGGATAAGGTAAACATTTCACAATCTTACATCAGCCGATTTGAAAATGGACGTGCAATTCCCGATATAGAAATGTTGGAAAGTATATTAACTGCTC
>Ga0207789_1000376_pt1 | contig 17409 bp, 10 predicted proteins | sample HigsolmetaGSP12D_FD_184840 | JGI IMG/M metagenome (GOLD analysis project Ga0207789, IMG submission 184840) | High solid enriched microbial communities from the Joint BioEnergy Institute, USA - SP1-2-D (SPAdes) | ecosystem: Engineered > Bioreactor > SSF (Solid state fermentation) > Aerobic >...
AATGTAATGTTACGGGGACAATTGTTAATTTTTGTTCTGGCATATGAAAAGCACCTCCTTTGATTGATATGTCAATTTTAACAAGAGGTGCTGTTGATTTATATGCGTTGTTTGAATGGGGGCTTACTTTGAAATTGTATCCATTGATGTAATTACTGATGATCTTGACGTATACACAGCGGGAGATTATTTTAATGTGGATTTAAATCAGTTAGTCAGAAATCATTCAAAAAAAGAACTGTTGTCTATCTTGGAAAATTTAAAAACCAGCAACACCATCGATATTACATCTCCATTATTTTGTTATGATGAAGACGAATTGTTAATCATGTATAAAATGGTAGATGGCGTTGATATTGAATTAGCTCGAAAGATAGGACTAGGCGTTGCTAGAATGTTGAGAGGCAAACACAAAGGAGAATTATTTATTTTTAATGCTTCACCAATATCAGATGATGATGAAGAGGAAAACACGTATTGCGGCTTATTGATGTTAAAAATTTATGTGCAATTGAAGTATAAAAATGAATATGATGATAAGAAACTGGAGAAATTCATCGAAAGTAATCCAGATTTTCTACATGTCTTATCTCCTACATATACAGAAGAAATAAAGAATCAGTTAGAAGGGGTGTTTACTAGTAAAAAAGGCGGCAATAACGTAATACAATTCAAAAGAAAGTAACCGTTGGTGCTTCTTATAAAAGCATTGCCACTATAAAAATAAAAGAAGGAGAGCCGAGCAGCGTAAAAGTACAGTTCTTTTTCTCTTATCCTATCAATCTTTCGATATAAACTTCGGGACATGACAGTGCACCTTTCCATCCGTTGCGAAAAACGCATCGCATCCCCTGTTTCTATACCAATACATCTTTATTTCCGACAGGTGCTATGACTATATCTTTTAAAAACCGAAACACAGCTTCTAAATCCTTTGCTTCTTCTTCTCTTCCAATGTAATCCCGGTTATACTTATCCACCATGCGGTACATTTCTCCATCCCATTTCTCAAACTCATCATCTGTAAGATCGCGTTGATTCTACACCCTTGCTGTTCCCCTACCATTATACCTTGCCTCCATCGACAACCTTTTAGCAAGCCTATAGCAAATCTCCTTTTTTGTTGGATCTTTTTTAAAATGCCGAAAATCAATATTAAACTTCAACCCGAAGTTGTGAACGGTCCGATAGTTTATATCCATGCTTCCATCCGCATCCACCCAGCCAATATGAATCCGAATATCCACTCCATATTTCGTAGGTAAATCAATAATGAACGCCTTCTGATTCGAGCGGTAACTCTTATCCCATCCTAACTCTAATAAAAACTCTCGTATTTTGCCGTATGTATCAATCACATCTTTTGATAAATACAATTCCACTGTATCAGGAGTAGGTTTCACCTTATTCTTTTTCCTTACTAGTTCCGCCCATGTGCCTCTGTTACAATGTATATCTTTCTTTTCCATCGTTTGTTTTTTGTAATCGAGCAGAGCAATGATGCCAAAAGGTTGAAAGGCAATACAACCGAATCCCCCATAAGCAAATGTACTAACCCTCTTCTCCCACACTTGTTCATCAAACACATCTGCAAGAACGCATGCAATCACACTACCCTTCATAATGTTTTGGATCGTGCAATCATAAAGCCATTTCGCTTTCTCCTCAGTAAATCCCCAATGCACGCACCACTGCTTAAATCCATCATAAAGACCTTCGACACTATCGTCAATAAACGGCGGAAAAACAGAATCGGCATTTGCTTTTATTAAATAACGCCTTGCCCCCATGACAATTTCATCTTCAGATCGTTTGGATAAGGAAAGGCGATATGGATCAAGCTGCTCTCTCCAAATATTTTCATTTAATTCAGGATTCGAGCATAATTTTGCTTCAATCAGCCAAACGTCTCCTTTCTCATCCGTTCCAATCACATCTAAAATTCCTGATCGATTCCTACTCTTTCCATCAGGCAGCCAGATCTCGTTCCCCCAGATAAAAAGCTTTCGCGTTTCCCCATTAGTCAGAGGAATCGGATTGTAAAAGGTATATTCAATAAAAGCATTGACTAGTTGCCTTTCATTAGGGTAGATAGAGATAATCAATTTGTTTCCCCCTCCAACAATGCTTATATCCTCTCCAGACAAGGAAAATAACTGACATCTATTGTAAAAGAACATCGATCCTTATCGATCATATTAATTTACTCATATTCCATTTTCAAACATAATTCTTCAACAAAAGTCGACATATATCGTTGGATGACGGTCATAATTTGAACGATGGCAAGATCCAAGTCCCTATTGCATGACTATTGATTGCCACCATTGTTTTTTACCTTTTCCTTTTTCATTACATAAATAAAAAAGAAAAGCCCCGCAGAGATTTCTCTCCGCAGAGATTTTCGACATACTTCGGGGCGTGACAGTACACGCATCCCAATTACTTAGTAGCAATAACTTTAACTTCAGCTTTTTGAGTGTTGCTGCTTCCATCAACAATATCGGCACCAGTTGTAGGCACTACAGTCTTAACAGAAATTTCTTTCGTTAAGTCTAAAACGTTAGCACCTTGTAAATCAATAACAACTTTATTGTTGTATCCTGCTACACGTGTTGCTACTACATCTGTATCAGTTAATGTCTTAGCTGTTGTACCTTCATAGATTACAAATTCAGCACCAACAGTAGCACCAGAAATGTTATCTAAGTTTTCGCTATAAGTTAACTCGATTGTGTTATTGTCTAATACACGTGCAGACTGTAACACTGGATCTACATTATCTACAATTGCAACTGTAGTAGTTACAGGTTTAATTGTTTTGTTTGTTAAAGATTGTACGTTATTAATTGTGAATACTGCATTGCTATCACTAGTAGCAATAGACTCATCAGGAAGAGTAATTGTAGCTACTTTTTGTGTAGAATCTAATGTAATAGTTGTACCAGCTGGAAGTGGCTTACCGTTAATAGAATAGTTATTAACATCTGTTGCAGATCCTGCTACAGCACCACCTTTAACAGCTTCAGGGAATGTTACAGTAATAACGTTATTTGCTTCAGCAACTTCACCGTTTGTAGCATCGTTATCTCCATCAACAAAATCAAATGAACCAGTAGTTTCAGCTGCACCAAAATTTACAGTACCAGTGAATGCTTTAGATTTGTTTGGAGTTAATGCTAAGTCACTAGCAGCACCAGAAGCAATTTGGAAGCTATAGCTACCTGTTAAAGTAGCATCTGCAATGTCGATTGTAGCTTCTTTACCAGATACTGATACACTTGCACCAGTTAAGATGCTGTTCTTAAGAACGCCATTAGCATCAACGATTGTGAATTTAGAAAGATCTAAGCTGCTAATCTCTTCATCAAAAGTAACTTTTAATTTAGTTACTTGCTTCGTAGTAGCGTCTTTCTCGAATGTAATACCCGTTACACTTGGAGCTGTAACGTCTTTAGATAGCGTAACAGTTCTTGTTGTAGCAGCTAATTGATTTCCTAATGTATCATCAATAGATTTATCAGCAAACACAATTGTTAAGTTACGAGTATCTTTGTTAGTGTACAAACCAGATACTTCAGGTTGTGTTTTATCTAATGTAATCACAAATTTTGTACCAGTAGTGTCACCAGTTAAAGGATCAAATCCAGAAACTGAAACATTATTTAAAAGTTCATCTTTAACAGAAATATCAGTAGGAGCTACTGTAGAAGCATTAACTTTCTTGTTGAATGTTACAAGAATTTTATAATCACCATAAGCTTGTACAGAAGCTACAGTTGGAGCATCAGCATCTTTCTTAACTGTAAACTCAGTAGTTGCTAATGCATTTACATTGTCAGCAGTATCTTTTAAGTTTACGATTTCTACTTTATGAGTTTTAGAAACGTCTAAACTTAAACCAGATACTGGTAAACTTTCAACTGTAGATGTGATAGTAGCTACAGATTGACCATCAATCTTAACGATACCTTCTTTTACTGGCTCAGAGAAATAAATAGTTGCAGAAGTTGCTGTAGAACCGTTAGTAATTGCATCTACCTTAGTAATTTCTGGTTTTACAGTATCTTCAACTTTAACTACAGTAGAGAATAATGGGAAGGTTTGGTTTACGTCAGATTTTAATGCAACACCTTTTACAGTAACAGCTACATTAGTTGCTGTAGTGTAAGCGTTAGTTAAAGTAAGCTTTACAGATTTTCCATCTTCTAATACTGTAGCACCGTTAGCAACTACAGAGTTTCCATCACTAAATGTATAGTTAGCAATTGTTTGAGCAGAATTTACATCAACTTCTTTGTTGAATTTAACTATTAATTGTTTAGCGTTAATCGCACTTACCGATTCAACTTTTGGTGTTTTGGCATTTTCAACAGCATTCAATGCGCGTTGAATCATTAATGCAAAGTCACCACGTTTGATATTAGCATTTGGATTGAAGTTGCCTTGGTCATCACCTTTTAAAATTCCGTTAGCAACAGCTGTTTTAACATAAGGAACAGCCCAGCTTTGAATGTTTGCTTTGTCACCGAATGTTAATTCTGAAGATCCGGTAAAATCAAAAGCTTCAACAATGATTTTCGCTGCTTCTTGACGAGTTAGATTAGCGAATGGATTGAATTTACCACTTTCGTCCCCGCCAAAGATACCTGCTTTTGTTACTGCTACAATATACTTGTATGACCAGTTGTCAGGAGATACATCAGGATAATTTTCAGTACCTGTAGTATCAAGTTTAAGAGCAGTAGCTAAAATTTTAGCGGCTTGTTCACGAAGTACAGGATCATTCGGTTTAAAAGTACCATCATCAAAACCGTTAATAATGCCTTTACCGACTAAATTATTAATTGCGTCTGCATATTCGCCAGCTGGTACATCTGGGAATGATGTTGTTGAAGCTGCAAATGCGGCAACCGGAGTTACAGCTGTAGCAGCCATTACTGCAGCAGCAGTTGTTGCAAAGGCTTTACGACTAGTTTTTTGTTTAGCCATTTAAGTTTTCCTCCCTAATTGAAAATATATATTATCTTGGAAACTACCACTGTTGCATCCTATGTATTTAGTTTCCTTTAATAATAGATAACAAGCAGATTACTGTTACAATTACTAGTTTATTGAATTCTGTGCCATAAGTCAACAATTTTTAGGAAAAAATTTGTAACTTTGGTAATGTTTTCCGACTTGTTTTCTATATTGGAGTATTGCATATTCCTTACAAAAAATCAACTATTTTTACAATCTTCTTAAAACACCCCTTTTTTTACAGTTTAATTAGTTAATTGTTACAAATTCAGAATAAAAATGATTACCATTTAAATTTGTACAGGTTCAGAACTGTATTCAATTGTTTCCGTCCCAGTTATCATAGTCTATTACACCTAAATACAAGGCATGGGCCGCTTTGTCACGGTATGTAGCAGAACCAAGTTTTTTCGCATCTTCACTGTTGGTAATAAAGGCTAATTCTACTAATGTTGCCGGAATGGTGTTTGTCTTTAACACACGATATGTATTCGTCTTAACACCGCGGTTTGTTGTATCCAATTCATTGATCAGCCGTTTTTGCATAAAGGTTGCAAGTTGTTTGCTTTCTGTTGCATGATTTCCGCCATTATAGTAGTAAGATTCCGTTCCATTAGCGGAATTTCCGGTATAGGAGTTCACATGAATGCTAATAAAAATGTCTGCGCCTTGTTTCACTGCATAATTCACTCGTTCATCCAAACTAATATATGTGTCATTATTACGAGTCATGACAACTTTATAACCGCCATCTGTCAAATATTTTTGTAATCGGGTTGCAACATCCAACGTAATATCTTTTTCTACCAGTCCGTTTCCGCTTGCACCCGGGTCACTTCCTCCATGTCCGGCATCGACGGCAATCGTTTTCTTTTTGGACGGTTGCTGGTTTGGAGGCGTTGTTTGAGTCGGTTGATCGATAACATACGCCGAGCTTACATAACCTGTTTTCCCATTATATGTAATGGCATACCATGTTCCGCTTTGACCTGTGACAAGAATTGCTGACCCATAAGTTAACTTCCCAATGATTTGGTACCCGGTACCCGGACCGGAACGTACATTCAATACATCGGCGGTCACGTATTTTGTCACCGGTTTTACCGTCTCATCCGCTGTTCGAAATTCTGCATTTAAAGCACGAGCAACCATTAGAGCAAATTCAATCCTCGTGATCGATTTATTCGGCATAAATACATTGCCGGGGTAACCATTGGTAATGCCTGCTGTTTTTAACTTGTTAACTACCGCCGCAGCCTCGGGATTGGTTGGCATATCAGTAAAATTAACAGCTGATGTTTCGTTAAGATTGAACGCCCTTACAATTAAATAGGCCATTTCCAGTCTCTTCATATTGTCATAAGGTCGGAACAATCCATTTCCGTCACCTTGAATGATTCCTTTTTGATAGGCCGATTGAATGTAACCGGATGCATAGGACTCAGAGCCTACATCAGAAAAGGAAGTTTTTTGTCTTGTCCCGTCTAATTTCAATGCCCTACCAATCATCGTTGCTGCTTCTTCACGTGTCACCGCTTGGTTCGGCCGGAACTCTCCATTCGGATAGCCGGTAATAACATTATTAGTAAATAAGTAACTGATTTCACGTTGATATTGGCCCGGTACATCCTGAAAAGTGCTTGCCGAAGCCTCTTTTACTAAAAACATGTTGCCTGCTATCAACAAAACAAAAAATAAATAAAAGTAACTCCGAATGTTCTTTTTCAACGTTCACTCCCCTTATCTTCCTATTTATGTTTTTCGTCACCCGTACATATAAAATTTTACAATATTTTCTCCTACAAATGGTATAGAAAATGGCAAATTTCGTAAATTCCGGGAAAATAGTCCTAAACTAAGCTAGTAAATTACGTCTATTCATATCCGACATTTTTTGATAGATTTATAAGTATAGAAAATATGAGGAGATGATGTGGGCTAATGAAAAAATATTCACTGGTGACCATTTTCATTTTGATTTTCGCCTTTTATACTCCAAAAGCATTTGCGGAAAATCAAACAAGTGATATTCGTGGTCACTGGGCAGAAGCAGAAATGCAATTATTAATTAACAAAGGGATCCTTGTCGGCGATGGGAATAACCAATATTTTCCGGACCGTTCAATTACTCGGGCAGAATTTACGAAGATGATTGTTGGTTCTCTTGGATTAACGCTTGTAAGTGGAGGCGCAACATATCAAGACGTACCTCCAAGCAGTTGGTATTATCCGTATATAATGACTGCTACGGTAAACGGTCTCGTTGAGGGTAACGGTAACGGAACTTTTAATCCTGAAGGGAACATTACCCGGCAAGAAATGGCAAAAATCATCGCTAATATACCGGCCGTAAAAGCGTTGCCCTTTAATCAAGCGCCTCTTTCATTTACCGATAGCGAAACGATTGCCGAATGGGCTTATTCTTCTGTTCAGTTATTGGCTTCTACCAATTTGATAAAAGGAAGAACGGACAATAACGGGAACCTTGTATTTGATCCGCACGCTTTTTTACCTCGTGCTGAGGCATGTGTTGTTATTGCAAGATTAATGGGAATTCTCAATCCGAATGAACAACCTGTTGAAAAACCGGGGGAAACAGTAATTAATATAACGGACTATTCGCATGATTTTTCCGCTGTGGTGGATAAACAAGCAAAAATAAGTCCAAAAGTAGATGGGGCGGGATTATTTTATGCAACAGCGGATTTGGTAGCCTATTACGTAAACCCAAATAATTTTCCAAATACGAGTCCGGAATTTTACCAGTTTTTAAAACTTAGCTATACGCCGGGACTTAATGCTGCTGAAATCAATAAAAATCTGTTGCCTGTAGATGAAGGGAATCCGTTGAAAGGGACCGCAGAATATTTTATTATGGCCGGTGAAATGTACAATATTAACCCGATTTATTTAATCGTCCATGCATTACATGAAACAGGCAGAGGGACTTCAGCTTTATCAAAAGGAATTCTTGTTTCCAGTGTCGATGGAAACCCGGTTGAACCAAAAGTTACCTATAATATGTTTGGTATTCGTGCATTGGATGCCGACCCGAATAAGTACGGGTCTGAGTATGCCTATAAGGAAAAATGGTTTACACCAATAGAAGCCATCCTTGGTGGAGCAAAATTCATTGGAAATGGGTATATCAACAATGGCCAAGACACATTATATAAAATGAAGTGGAATCCGGGGAACCCTGCCAATCATCAGTATGCCACACATGTCCAGTGGGCAACTGCTCAGGCAAAAAGATTATTTGAAACCTATCAAAAATTACCTTCAGCAAGTAAATATTTTGATGTTCCGAGATATGTAAACCAACCCGCTTCATCGCCATTGCCGCCGGGAGAAAAACAATATGCTGTATTACCAGGGCCGGCAAACGGGACGAAAGGGGTAACGGTTGGTTCTGTCAACTTACGGACTTATCCGAATACGGCAACATCGGCTAATATTATTACTACATTAGCTGATGGAACAAATATGGATATCATCGGACAAAACGGTGGTTGGTATTATGTGACAGCAAACGGACAAACAGGATGGATTTCCGGAGCCTATGTAAAGCTTATTGATGAATTAAAAGTACAAGCAATGTCCGGCAGTTTATACATTCCTAGCAATCCCGTAAATGATTCAAATCTCAGTTCATTGGAGAATAATCAGCTCTTTACCGAGGAATTGGACGGAACCGACTCACTTGACACCGAAAACGGTTGGTACAACACCGTAAATAATGAACAATAAGGTTAGGTTTCCCGTAAGTTTATTGTAGCGTACCAAAATTTTGGCAGGAATAAACGTTAGGATGCTTAATTGCTATTGCGAGGCCTGATTGAAATTAGCTGGGAATAAAACAGTAGGACGCTTGATTGTCGTATTATATTCTAGTGGGAAAGAACTACAGGACGCTTCATCTATTGCGTCCTGTTTTTTATTTGACTACTCTTTTCAAAAATTTTGATTTTTTGGTTGAACATGATCCTAAATCATGAACAATTGAGCTCATCAAGTGAATCTATTTTGACTTTTAACCTTTGGAGATTCAATGAGTTGAGGGAATTAAATAATAATTTAATCACTACAAATTTTATGAAAACATCCTAATTGTCAGATGTTGCGACATTCCCCTATTCTGGGAGAAATTTTTATGGTATATTAATGGGTATTGAGAGAAAAAAATGGAGAAAAATAGCTACTTTTGGAGGAGAGTTTTCATCATCTCTAGCGAAACGTAAAGGAGATTGACAAATTCATGCGCACTGTAACAATTATGAATGTGCCGTTTATTCATATAAATCAAGAGTCCTTTGTAAAATTACTGGTCGAACGGATTGAGGAAAAGGAAAAAACGTTTGTTGTCACTGCCAATCCGGAAATCGTCATGAAAGCAAATGAAGAACCAGATTTTATGCAGCTTATTCAACAGGCTACCTATATTACTGCTGATGGAATTGGTATCGTAAAAGCAGCCAAACTTCTGAATGACCCGCTGCCGGGAAGAGTGACCGGTTATGATACGATGATGCAACTCCTTAAAATTGCCAATGAAAAACAATATCGTGTTTATTTACTTGGCGCAAAGAGAGAAACCATTGAAAAAACCGTTGCGAAACTTCACCATCAATTTCCAAACATACAAATTGTCGGTTATCATGACGGCTATTTTGATTGGGAAAATAACACGATTGCCAAAGAAGTCGCAGCGCTAAAACCGGACATGACTTTTGTCGCCTTGGGTGTACCAAAGCAAGAAAAGTGGATTGCTGAAAATTATCATCACTTTAAGCACGGTCTTTTTATGGGAATCGGTGGCAGTTTCGACGTCATTGCGGGTACAGTAAAACGAGCACCGGAAATTTGGCAAAAGCTCAATCTTGAATGGTTTTACCGACTTATTAACCAGCCAACAAGGTGGCGCCGGATGCTTGCACTACCTAGATTTGCCGGTAAGATATTGTTAATGAAGGTTAAAGGAGCTTCTAAATGAGTCAGACCACCTTTGTCAAGAGCGCATTCATTCTTACAATCGCAAGCTTACTTTCAAAAATATTAGGAAGTATTTTCCGAATCCCATTGCAAAACATAGCCGGGGATGAAGTACTCGGAATTTTCAGTCTTGTCTATCCTGTCTATATGGTTGCCCTTTTCTTATCAGTGGCCGGAATACCAACAGCCATTTCAAAACTAATTGCCGAAGCCAGGGCAATCAATAATCAAGGGAACATACGTGAAATTTATACCACAGCAAGTATTCTTTCTCTTTTCTTTGGTGTGATCAGTTTTGCAATTATTTATTTCTTTTCAACGCCAATCGCAAATGCGTTAGGTGGTCCGGAAACTCGGGTTTCTTTAATCATCGTTTCTGCTACCTTAATTATTGCCCCATATATGGCTGTTTATCGCGGATATTTTCAAGGATTCGAGGATATGAGACCGACCGGAATTTCCCAGGTCATCGAGCAGTTTATTCGTGTTGCGCTGATTCTAATTATGGCTTATATCCTAGTTTCCGCAGAGGCCAGTACCGAAGTCATCTCGGGCGGTGTGATGGTTGGTTCCGTATTAGGAGCGCTTGCCTCACTTATTTATTTACGAATGATCTATGCACGCTCCTCATTTAAGGTGAAAAAAATTACTGCTTATACACTTACTATATTTAAAAAATGGAGTAAACAGATTTTACAAGTGTCGATTCCGATTGCCATCGGATCCATTACAATGGCCTTATTGAATTTTATTGACTCATTTACAGTCCCGCTCGGATTACGTCAAGCTGGCGTGAGCACAGAGAAAATTACATATTTATATGGAATCTTTAGTCGCGGCACCACCCTTGTTCAAATCGTAACGGTATTTGCTTCTTCCATTGTTATGCCTTTGATTCCGGCTATAACGAAAAGAATGCTGGAACGGGATTTGTCGGGAACACGTTCTATTATTGAACGTTCTTACTATCTGACCCATTTTATTTCCTGGCCGGCTGCATTAGGGCTGGTTGCCTTGACGTTTCCTCTCAACCTGAGCTTATTTACAAATCTGGAGGGGAGCATGGTTTTAGCCATTACTGAATTCAGTTCTGTTTTTACTTCCCTCGTGTTGTTAGGAACCGGCGTCTTGCAGGGGATTGGGTTAGCCAATATCAGTGCTTTTATTATTATTTTAGGTGTCGTTTTGAAAATCATTATTAACCCGATGTTCATCCGAATCTCCGGTTTGGATGGAGCTGCTTGGGCAACGCTGACTGTATATTTTGTACTTTTTCTTACCAATAGTATGATTATTAATAAACATTTGAAACTTATTCTTTTTAACAAGCAGATTGGAAAGATTATTTTAGCCTCCGTAATTATGGGAGCAGTCATTGGGATTCCTACGTTATTTTTTGACTTATCCGAATGGACAAGACTACAAGCACTCGGATATATTATTATAGCAATTATATTTGGTGCAATTATTTACTTTTTACAATTATTTTTATATAAAGGAATTGATAGGAAAGAAATACAAACGCTCTTGAAAAAAACGAGGACGGGCTAAATCTGTTTTTTCGGTCTGATTGTCGGATTGGAACATATTTCGTAATACAAAATTTTCATGGAGTAGATAGCAGGATTTATATAGATCATTGTCACTCCCTATATAAAAATGGAGTCGGAGAGAGGGTTGCTCACCAGTCCCATTTTTCTTTGCAAAAAGGCAAGCACTCTTTTCATAAGGGGGTATTTCATTTGCACATTGTAATTTCAGGTTATTACGGTTTTGATAATGTTGGTGATGAAGCCATCTTGTTTTCCATTATCAAGAACTTAAGATACCTCAATTCGAAAATAAATATAACCGTTCTTTCCAATAATCTGGAGTCAACAAAAGCAATGTATGGTGTCAATGCCGTCAATCGCTGGAAATTGAAAGAAATTAGCGATGTACTAAAAACAGCAGATGGCCTGATCAGTGGTGGCGGAAGTTTACTGCAAGATACAACCGGATTAAAGTCCATCCCGTACTACACGGGTATCATGCGAATAGCAATGATGCATGGTGTGCCTGTCTTTGTATACGCCCAAGGGATGGGTCCGATTCATAAATCATTTAATAAATGGCTAGTCAGTTCAACATTAAATAAAGCAACCGGGATTACAGTCCGAGATGAGAGTTCCCGCCAATTACTTATCGATATCGGTGTAAACAAGGAAATCGTTGTTGTTCCGGACCCTGTTATCGGGTTGGATGGTTCTCTTTTTTCAACTACCTGGTTGAGGCAGCAACATATTTCTAAACCGATCGTTGCGGTGTCTGTTCGTGATTGGCCAAGTGAAATTAATTTCAAAGAACGGATTGCCCGTGCGTTAGACCGGCTTGCCCAACGCAATTATTCGATTGTATTTGTGCCAATGCACGGTGTTCATGATTATAAAACATCAATGGATACAGCCGCTCTCATGAAGAATAGGAGCTTTATTGCGCCTGGGAATATTTCCATTGGTGAAAAGATTTCGATTATTGGTCAGGCAAATTTATTAATAGGTATGCGGCTTCATGCATTAATATTTTCAGCAATTACGGCTACCCCCTTTATTGCTTTATCTTATGATCCGAAAATCGATGCCTTTGCTTCTATCGCAGAACAGCCTGTCGCCGGTCATGTGTGCAAGGACGGCTGGGACGACAAGTCATTAACGGAACTGGCATTGAGTCAGTTAGCAGATGAAAAGAGGCAAGCTGCTTTTTTGAAAGAGAAGATTGGTCCTATGAAGAAGAGTGCACTAAAGACAACAGAACTGGCAATGAAAATGTTCACTGAAAAATCACACGCTTGAGGTCCTTTGATTCAAATATGTGGTCGGACTCTTCTCGGAGTGCGTGGATTGAAATGACTCAAAAGTAAAAGCAAGCAAACGTCATACATCGCACTTTTCACAGGTGCGTGGATTGAAACATGAATGGTTCGTCAGTGCCGCACTCTTTTCGGGTGACGGATTGATACATCTGCAAAGGTTGGTAGGTTATTTTTGACAATGGGTTTGGTAGGCTTTTACTGAAAAAATGTGCGCCTATATTCCTTTTGATTCAAATGTATAGTATTTCGGTAATGGAGTTGGCAGTGTTTGTCGCTGGTGTCTTCGGTTTTTTTAACGAAAAATCGCTCTCTTGTGGAATTTCCTTCGATTCAAATATGTGGTATTTGGCAATGGATTTGAGCGGTTTCTATCATTCGACAATCTTTTTCAAACAATCGTTTGTTTGAAAAGACAACAAACATTTGAAATTGCTGCCTATGTGGGAAAAGACGGAGGGGAATTTTGACAACTTTCTGCATCATTCACTTATGGTATAAACTGCCGAATTCATTTTTATCATAAACCGGATAAAATCTTGAGGTCCGGTCTTTAAGCAAGATTAGTGCTTTGTTCACCGAAAGAAATTTGGCCTTAAGTTCTCTTTTCTTTTTTTTTGCTGTTTTTTGTCTTGAGAACCCTATTGTTACATTTGCTAGAATATCGTGCACATACAACCGAGGAAGTCTAACAAAAAGTTTATATATAGTTATTAACATTAAAACAATAATATATTATTATAGTAATAGACTGACAGAAAGGAGTGTGAAGATAAAGTTTTAAACATACCTAAAAAAAGACAGGAAGGTGACTCTTGGTTGAAATTTAAGTTATCTCTTTTTTCCTTATTACTTTTCTTCCTCTCTGTCATCATACTCGTACCCGTTACATATGCATCTACCTTTAGTAATCTGGAAAATAATAAATCAACAGATACTGGAATCCAAACGGAAAATGATTCAAATCTATTTATTCAATTAAAACATGAGGCGCAAATTTTGGATTCCAACATGGATGAAGTAGGAGTTATCCATCAAAATGAAATTGTATCTGTAAAAAAAATTAATGACGGATTATATGAAATTCAAGGAACCTTTCAAATTGGGACGCAAACCGATGCGTTTCTATATTTAAAAAATCCGGATTTCACAGAAATAGGAGATGCTGGTACGAATTCGATCGATGGGGCGGAAGAAGTTCAACAATCTATATCATTTGATCAAGGTGTTACATTATCAAGTATTTCTCAAAATGGTACCCCGTCCCTTTCTATTTACCCTAGTATTACCTTTTCTTCCTACTATCAAGTTCAAGATCAAATAATGGTTCAATGGAATAATCGCTTTTACTATGCAAGTCCATTGAATCGTGAACAGAATGAACGTTTTTTGGAAATACAAGGGGAAATAAATGGGGTCGAATCACCCGCTCAAACAGATTTAAACGTTAATTCTACTAAAGGGATTCAAAAAACCGAGAATGCTATCACAGATGCCCTAAAAACCGAGAATGCTATTAAAGCCACCTTCAAAGACTCGGATAAATACTTTGAAGTCACAGAAAATCAGGTAACTGTGTACGACAACAGCGGCGGAGTTTTGAAACCGGTCGGATATCTTACCAAAGGGCAAGTGTATCCAAGAGTCAGTGACTTTGGTGATTGGCATCAAATTCAATTCGGTAATGGATTTGGCTATGTCTGGAAAGATGCAACTAAACCTGTAACGACCGTTACGATTAAAAATGAGAATAAAGGATTAGCTCCTTCTAACCGCTCTTTTACAGCAAATAGTCAGCTTACGGTTTATGATAATACGAGTGGAAGCCTTGTTCCTTTTGCGGTCATTAATAAAGGAGAAAAGTATCCCATTATTGGAACCCTTGGTGAGTGGCTTCAAGTTGTTGTATCCGGAAGAGTCGGTTATGTTTATGCACCAGCTGTAAAACTTGATTTTACGGCTAATGATAAGTACTTTCAAGTTTTAGCTGATGTCGTTACGATTTATGACAACAGCAGCGGTTCTTTACGACCAGTCGGTTACCTTTCAAAAGGGCAAGTTTACCCGAGAGTCAGTGACTTTGGTGATTGGCATCAAATTCAATTTGGGAATGGATTTGGTTATATTTGGAAGGATGCCACCTCACCTGCATCAGGAAATAGTATTCAGAATAAAAATATGGGATTGTTGAATTCCGGGCAAACTTTTACGGCACTTAACAATCTTTCTATCTATGATAATACGAGTGGAAGCCTTGTTCCTTTTGCAGTCATTAACCAGGGAGAGAAATATCCTATTATTGCTCAGGTCGGTGAATGGCTACAAGTTGATTTAGCGGGAAGAATCGGTTATGCCTATGCTCCTGCTGTAAAATTAGGTTTTTCTCCTTCTGACCGATACTTTCAAGTATTAGAAGATAACGTTACTGTTTATGATAACAGCAGTGGCACATTGCAGCCGGTTGGTCGACTTACTAAAGGGCAAGTTTACATGCGAGTTAGCGACTATGGTGATTGGCATCAAATACAAATTGGTAACAGATACGGGTTCATATGGAAAGATGCAACAGGTGTTGTGTACAATCCATATATTCCAAATAAAAACCAGTCATCTGTAAAGTTTGGTAAAATTGCTTTTACAACATTAGACAATGTAACGGTCTATGATTCAAGTTCAGGTTCACTAACCCCTTTTGCATCTATTAATAAGGGACAAACATATCGTGCAATCAGTCATTTTGGTTCTGATTGGTTAAAGATTGATTTTGCCGGAAGAATTGGTTATGTTTACAAGCCAGCAACAGAAGTTACTTATATAAGTAGAACGATTTTCCTTGATGCTGGCCATGGTGGAAGTGATCCAGGAGCTGCAGCAGGCGGTTATTTGGAAAAAAATATAAACTTTGCTGTAACGCAAAAGGTAAGGTCGATTTTAGTCAACCGTGGATATAATGTCATGATGACCCGTGAAAACGATACGTATATTGGCTTATACGATCGTGCCGGCATGGCCAATCAAGCAGACGCCGATGTTTTCGTTAGTATTCATACGAACTCTGCCGGTTCAGGATCCTCTGTAAACGGGATTGAAACATATTACTATAAATATGATCCGGCTTATCCCTCTAAGATCAATTCAGCTATGCACAATGATCCGGAACGTGTATCAAAAAGTATTTCTTTAGCCAAAATAATTCAGAATAAATTAGTTTCTTATACGGGTGCTACTAACCGAGGCAGTGATGGGGCATCTTTCGCAGTTATCCGTGAAACGAAAATGCCTTCAATTTTAGTAGAACTTGGATTTATAACGAATTCGACTGAACGACAAAATTTAGTCTCTGAATCCTATCAAAATAAATTAGCACAAGCAATCGCTGATGGGATTATTGAGTACTTGAATTACTATTAAATATTTATTCATTAAAACTTCTATACTTATTTAACACCCCAAAAGTTAAGGTACTCCTGACTTTCGGGGTGTTTTTTTATGATTTATTCGAGGTTAGCAACTGCTGAAGGACTTTGATGTGGTGCTTATTTGTCGAAACTTTTTTAAAAATAGAAGGTTAGTACCCACTGAAGCAATTTGGAGCGGTTTTTATTGGTCGAAACCTCTTTTAAAATTTTCCTTTGCAACGAGTAGGCTGAAAAGTGGCACTGACAACACGTCTCAGTGCTTAGTTTTGCTTGGATTGACTGAAATGTGGTACTGAAAACACGTCTCAGTGCCTAATTTTGCTTGAATTGACTGAAATGTGGATCTGATAACACGTCTCAGTGCCAAATTTTGCTTTGATTGACTGAAAAATGGTACTGAAAACACGTCTCAGTGCCTAATTTTACTTTGAAAGACCAGAAAGTGGCTCTGACAACAGCTCTTAATGCCAAATCTTGCTTTGATTGACTGAAAAATGGCACTGACAACACGTCTCAATGCCAAATTTTCCCTCGATTGACTGAAAAATGGTACTGAAAACACGTCTCAGTGCCTAATTTTGCTTGAATTGACTGAAATGTGGATCTGATAACACGTCTCAGTGCCAAATTTTGCTTTGATTGACTGAAAAATGGCACTGACAACACGTCTCAGTGCCTAATTTTACTTTGAAAGACCAAAAAGTGGCACTGACAACAGCTCTTAATGCCAAATTTTGCTTTGATTGACTGAAAAGTGGTACTGAAAACACGTCTCAGTGCCTAATTTTCCCTCGATTGACTGAAAAATGGTACTGAAAACACGTCTCAGTGCCTAATTTTGCTTTGAAAGACCAAAAAGTGGCTCTGACAACAGCTCTTAATGCCAAATTTTGCTTTGATTGACTGAAAAGTGGTACTGACAACACGTCTCAGTGCCTAATTTTCCCTCGATTGACTGAAAAGTGGTACTGACAACACGTCTCAGTGCCTAATTTTCCCTCGATTGACTGAAAAATGGTACTGAAAACACGTCTCAGTGCCTAATTTTACTTTGAAAGACCAGAAAGTGGCTCTGACAACAGCTCTTAATGCCAAATCTTGCTTTGATTGACTGAAAAATGGCACTGA
>Ga0207789_1000377_pt1 | contig 17387 bp, 12 predicted proteins | sample HigsolmetaGSP12D_FD_184840 | JGI IMG/M metagenome (GOLD analysis project Ga0207789, IMG submission 184840) | High solid enriched microbial communities from the Joint BioEnergy Institute, USA - SP1-2-D (SPAdes) | ecosystem: Engineered > Bioreactor > SSF (Solid state fermentation) > Aerobic >...
CAGTTTTAGACTCATAGGGGAAGCCACGATCAATTGCGAACTGGCTTCCCCTTAATGGACAACGATTCCGTCAATTCTTGGACAAACAACATCGTCCATTTCATGCCATTTTGAAACGTTAGTAACATGGTTAAGTGAACCTATGATGAGTGCCATGAAGTCGATAGAGTTTTGCCGGTTTTTACTATTCCGTCAAACTTTTAATCGATTAAGTTGGACAGTGATTTCTTCTTTCAACCATTATTGTTAATGAACACCACCCCAGACTTCATCTAAATTCTCCACAGAAAACAGACATTTCCAATTATTTTAAATGAAATGGTTTTAACTTGTCTTTCCAATATTGACTGGCAATCTTTATTAGTTCCCTTGCTGCATGATTTAAATAAGTATCTTTTTTATAACTCGCGCAAATCTCCCAGAAAGGTTCTTGTTGAATGGAAAAATAAACAACGTCAGGGGTATTTCTTGTATAGGAGATAGGAATTACTGAACAACAAATTCCTTCTGCAACCATTTGAAATAGATTATGGCAGCTCCTTGTTTCTAACAAAATATCGGGGCAGGTATTCTCCTCAATAACAATCTTGTCATATATTTCCCGAAGTGTGGATCCTTGTTGCATAATGGCAAAGAGACTATTTGAAAATTCAACTAAGCCTATTTTTGGAAGTCTTTCTCCCACTTTTCCGCCAAAACGGGCAAGAGGATGAGACTTGGGGACGGCCAATATAATTTCTTCTGAACAGATATGAATATGTTCATCGGCTTTCTTTTGAGAGTCTTGTAAAGTTAAAAAGCCAATATCGAGATTTCCTTCTGAGATTTCACGTTGCTGCTCCTTGACGCTCATTTCAAACGACTCAATCTTAACATGAGGATATTTTTTGTAAAAAACAGGATAAATGGCTGAAAACATTTCCGGTCCCCGTTCTAGGGTTAAACCAATCTTCATTCTTCCTTTTTTTCGTTCAAGCAAATCGTTAATTTGATTGTATGCATCTTTTTTGATACGCAAAATTTTTTTTGCATTTTCAATATAAATTTCCCCGACTTTTGTGATTTGCCAGTTTCTCTTTGAACGGATGAATAAAGGTGTTTCAAGCTCTTTTTCTATTTTTAATAACTGCTGGTTTAAGGCTGACTGGGTAATATATAGTTTCTCTGCTGCTCTTGTAATATTTTTTTCTTCCGCAATGGTAATGATATATTCCAACTGTTTCAAGTTCATCTGATTCCCTCCTGGCTCTTAATTTTATTAAGAGAAGGCTTAAAATTGCAACTTTTACTTTTCTTATATTCAAGACTACAATGATTTTGAGAAAAAACAAGTTTTATGGAGGTGATTGAATCATGTTTATTAAAATGCATAAAAATGATAACGTTATCATTGCGGTAGAATCGATACCAAAGGGAACAGAAGTAGTCGAAGGGATTGTGGTAAACGAAGATATTCCCCAGGGACATAAAATTGCAATAAAAGATCTTGACCAAGGAGAAAGAATTATTCGCTATGGTGTGACACTTGGATATGCCTTAAAACCGATAAAACGTGGGGATTGGGTGAATGAGGATAATTTAGAACTTCCAACTCCGCCTTCATTGGATGAACTGGAGTTTGGGAAAAAACTGGTAACCCGATTGCCGGATCCGCCCGTGAAAACTTTTAAGGGTTATCCAAATCCCACTGGGGGTTACGCAGGAACTAGAAATATATTAGGTATTGTGACAACCGTCCAGTGTGTAACCGGGATCCTGAATAATGCCGTAAAGAGAATAAAGCAAGAAATTCTTCCGAAATATCCCAATGTCGATGATGTTGTCTCTATTAACCATGCATATGGCTGCGGTGTGGCAATCAATGCCCCGGAAGCGAAAATACCAATCAGAATGCTGAAAAATATTGTCAAACATCCAAATTTTGGCGGGGAAACGTTGGTCATATCTCTGGGATGTGAAAAGCTAACTTTGGATATGTTGCTGGATCGTGAGCATAATACGCCCGAAAATGTCGTTGTTTTACAAAACTTAAAAGGGCATGATGCTATCATTGAGGAAATAATAAAAGCGGCAGAAGAGAAGTTGAAGAAATTAAACAAAAGGAAGAGAGTAGAACTGCCACTTTCCAAGTTGTGTATTGGTTTACAATGCGGAGGAAGTGATGCATTTTCCGGTGTAACTGCAAATCCTGCTGCTGGTTATGCTGCGGATATGCTGGTCAATGCTGGAGCAACCGTTATGTTCTCTGAAGTAACAGAAGTACGTGACGGGGTTCATTTCATTGCAGAACGATGTATAAATGACGAGGTCGGGAAAAAATTAGTGGATGAAATGAAATGGTACGACAAATATTTGGAAAGTGGCTGTGTGGACCGGTCCGCTAATCCTACCCCCGGAAATAAAAAGGGCGGCCTGTCCAACATTGTGGAGAAGGCAATGGGGTCAATCGCAAAGTCTGGAACTTCACCCATTGTAGAAGTGCTTTCACCTGGCGAAATGCCGACAAAAAAAGGAATGATTTTTGCTGCAACCCCGGCAAGTGACTTTGTATGTGGCTCTTGCCAATTATCCAGTGGCATGACACTACAAGTTTTTATGACAGGGCGGGGGACGCCGTATGGGCTTGCATTAGCGCCAGTCATTAAAGTCTGTTCAAGAGATGAAATGAAAAATATGTGGGAAGACTTAATTGATATCAACGCAGGTCCGATTGCAAAAGGTGAAGCATCGATCGAGGAGATTGGAACGCAATTGTTTCATGAAATTATTGATGTTGCAAGCGGGCGAAAACAAACCTACGCTGAAAAATATGAAATCTATAACGATTTCGTTCTTTTTAATCCGGCGCCGATTACCTGACAACAGCCTTCACTTTAAAGTGAAGGCTGTTGCATTCTATAAAGCACGTATCCTGTAAAAAGTTGAAATAAGTCCATAAAGTTACGCGGATTTTTGTTCGTTAAGCCTTCTATTTTTTGCAATCTGTAAGTCAAACTATTCCTGTGAATATGGAGTTTATTGGAAATCGTATTGACTTCTCCGTTATTTTCAATATAACAAAGAAGCGTTTCTATTAATTCTTTTCCTTTTTGACTCTGATCCATCTGTTTAAAAAATTGATTTAAATCATGAAAATCGATGTCTTTATGAACGAGATAATCAAAAAATTTTAAACGCTGATAACTGCAAAAGATGCTGGAGAATCCGAGTATCTCTGATATTTCAATTGATCTTCTTGCTTCCTGTACAGATTTTGATAAAATTACATGCTGTTCGCCAATGCCGATTTTGACGTTCCCAATCATATCTGATTCAAGCCTGCTTAAAATCGTACTGTTTCCCGGCACAATAAATAAAGATAAGCCGGCGTTAAGTTTAACACAAAATTCCTGATCAATGAGGGGCGGTTTTTTCATGATTTCCCCCTTCACCATCACCGCTCTTTTTTTAGTTGTTATATCAATTCCTATTGTCTTTGCCTGATCACAAAAGGAAGCGTCGTATGCATCACGAAAAATCCATTGATAGATGAACTCATCTCTCATTTGCTCCTTTATTTTATTGTCCGATTGATTTTGCCTGATAAATAAATTTGTCATCATACGGATCAGATCTGCAAAGGGTTCAATGACACACGGGTCGCCACTTATGTTGATGGCGCCAATGATCTTATTTTGCCCCTGAATTGGAATATGTACATCATTTTTGGTTCCCAAGATAGTCCCCTTTTTAATTGCAGCAGCGGCATCTTCTTGCAACTTGCCAATCTGTTCTTTATCGACGCTTCCGATAACATAGCCTTCCTCATCTGTAATCCTCACTGGATAGGGAAGAATCTGCATAACTTGTTCGGTAAGTTTCTGGGCGAGTACACTTGTAATTTTCATCTTTTCACCATCTCCCCAAATTATTATTCATTTGCCCAAAATTATAGAGAGTTTTTTTGTTCTCTTGCCAGATGATTTTATTGTAAGACAATTATACAATAAAAATGTAAACGTTTACTACAAAAATATTATAAAATCATCTGTTTTTTTAAAATGCAAACGCAAGTTTATTCTATCAGAAAAGGGGCGTAAGTGATGTTTAAACCAAAAGGAGTTATTCCCGCGTTAATTACACCGCTGGATAAAAACGGAAATTTGTTAGAAGGTGCTTTAAAAGAAGTTATTGATTACACCATAGCTGGCGGGGTTCATGGCATATTCATTTTAGGGAGCAGCGGTGAAATTTACGGATTAACAGACAGCCAAAAACGCCGTGTGATTGAAGTAACTGTAGAGCATACCGCTGGTAGGGTACCAATTTATTGCGGGGCCAGTGAAATTACCACAAGGGACTGTATCAAGACTGCACAGTTGGCGCAAGAAATCGGCGGTGTATCAGCTTTATCTGTACTTACACCTTATTTTATGTCTCCGACACAAAATGAGCTAATTGAACATTTTACTGCAATTGCAAAATCAACAGAGTTACCAATTGTTCTTTATGGAAATGAGGGACGAACGCATGTAAAGATCGCCATAAACACATGTGAAGTATTGAGCAAAATAGAAAATATCATCGGCATTAAAGACAGCAGCGGCGATATGACAAAAATGGCTGAGTATATCCGGGTGACAGACAGAGAGAAGTTTTCTGTTTTAGCAGGCAAAGATACACTCATCTATGGTGGGCTTTGCCATGGGGGTTCGGGAGCAATTGCAAGTACAGCAAACTTAGCGCCTCAACTTGTTTCAGATATTTATAATACATTTATAGCCGGTGATTATAAAAAATCTCTTGAACTACAGTTTAAGTTAGCTCCACTGCGCTTTTGCGTTGACAAAGCAACATTTCCTATCGTGCTAAAAGAAGGATTGAAAATGATTGGGATAGATGCTGGTTACACGTTTGCACCAGTATCAGAGATAGCTTTTGAAGTTAAACAACAATTAACGGATGTACTAAAAGATTTAGAACTATACCAAAAAGTAAAAAATCAAGGCTGAGGGGAGTGAATATGCATGCCATTACTATTTGTTGCATTAGCTGTCGCGCTTATTTTGATCTTAATGATTCCGCTTAAGATGAACGGATTTATTTCTCTCCTTTTAGCAGCATTGTTTGTTGGTTTTTTGCAAGGCAAGTCAATGGATAAAATCTTAACTTCGATTACGAACGGTGTAGGGGGCCAGTTAGGAAGCGTCGTCATTTTGATTGGATTTGGTGCAATGCTTGGAACCATTATGGCTGATGCCGGGGCTGCACAAAGAATTGCGACGACCTTAGTAGATAAAATGGGATTAAAGCGCGTTCAAATTGCGATTTTAATCGCATCCTATATTATCGGTGTTACGATGTTTTTTGAAGTCGCATTTGTTCTGGTTATTCCGCTCGTTTTTGTCATTGCCCGCCAAACGAAATTAAATTTACTGTGGATTGCTATTCCCATGTCGGTTGGATTATCTGTCACACACAGCTTTCTTCCACCGCATCCGGGGCCTGCTGCAGTAGCGGGAGTATTTCATGCAAATATGGGATTAACTTTAATTTACGGTTTGATTATCGCAATACCAGCAGGCCTTATTGTTGCATTGATTTTGCCAAGAATGAGATTTGTTAAGAAAATCAATCCTACCATTCCGGAGGGGATTGTCACTTCCAGAGTATTTAGTGAAGAAGAAATGCCGGGTTTTGGGATAAGCATGTTTGTTGCACTCGTGCCTGTTATATTAATGGGAATCAATGCGTTCTGTACGATTGGTTTACCTGAGAAAAATACGCTCAGACACATCATGGAATTTTTTGGATCAGCCGATATTGCCCTTTTCATAGCGGTATTACTTTCTGTCTGGCTTCTCGGAACAAGAGTTGGGCGACCTTTAAAAGATGTCATGCAGTCGTGTTCCAATAGCGTAAAACCAATGGCCATGATTATCTTGGTTATAGGAGCAGGCGGGGCATTTAAACAAGTGTTGGTAGACAGCGGTATTGCCAATTACATTGAAGAAATTACAAGCAACTTGCATATGTCGCCATTGCTGCTTGCATGGTTAATCGCTGCACTGCTCCGGGTTGCACTTGGATCTGCTACGGTAGCTGTTATGACTGCTTCCGGAGTAGTACTACCAATTGCACAGTCTTCCGGAATAAGTTTGGAATTAATGACACTTGCGGTAACATCGGGAAGTATGGCATTCTCTCACGTGACCGATCCGGGTTTCTGGATGTATAAAGAGTACCTTAATTTATCACTTGGAGATGCGCTTAAAACGAGGGTTACCTATACGACTGCAGTTAGCCTCATCGGATTAATCGGTGTATTGGTTCTCAATCTATTTATTAGATAAATAGAAACATGATTTTACAAGTGTTTTAACGTTGCTGATAAGAGTGATCATACTCTTATATATAACAAAAATTATTAACAGGAGTGATGAGCTTATGAAAAAGATCGGATTTATTGGTTTAGGGATTATGGGCAAACCTATGAGTAAAAATCTAATCAAAGCAGGTTATCCTTTAATTGTAAGCGATTTTAATAAAGACTCAGCAAAGGAGCTACACGATTTAGGTGCAGAAGTGGAATCTACCCCAAGGGAAATTGCTGCAAAAAGTGATATTGTGATTACAATGCTGCCAAATTCTCCAGAAGTTAAAGAAGTTGCTTTAGGAGAAAATGGGCTTATTGAAGGCGCACACGAAGGATTAATTTACGTTGATATGAGTTCTATTGCGCCGAAAGCATCCCGGGAAGTTTATAATGCATTAATCGAAAAAGGAGTGGAGATGCTGGATGCTCCTGTAAGCGGGGGTGAGCCAAAAGCCATTGACGGGACAATTTCCGTTATGGTTGGCGGCAAGAAAGAAGTTTTTGAAGAAGTGAAAGATGTATTGTCGGCTATGGCTGGCGATGTGGTCCATGTTGGCGAAATTGGCGCGGGGAATGTTACAAAGCTTGCAAATCAAGTGATTGTTGCGTTAAATATAGCAGCTGTATCCGAAGCCTTCGTTTTAGCGGAAAAGGCTGGCGTTAATCCGGAGTCAGTTTATCAAGCAATCCGGGGTGGCCTGGCAGGAAGCACAGTGTTGGATGCTAAAGCACCTATGATGTTAGAACGCAATTTTAAACCAGGCTTCAGGATCAATTTGCATATTAAAGATTTGACAAATGCATTGGATACCAGCCATGAAATTGGCGCTCCAACCCCATTAACTGCTGCTGTATTAGAAATGATGTATGCCCTAAAAATTGATGGCCACGAGTTTGAAGACCATAGTAGTCTTTTAAAATATTATGAAAAGATAGCCAACACTGAAGTAAATCGTTAACAAAAAAATCCAATATGATTGGAGAATTTAAAATGAGTACCTTACAAAAAGTTAAAAAAACAACCCCCGTTGTTACGGAAATGACTGTATATCCGGTTGCCGGAAGGGACAGTATGCTTCTTAACTTGAGCGGAGCCCATGATGCTTATTTTACTAGAAACGTTGTTATTCTCAAAGATGATAGTGGCAATGTTGGCGTAGGAGAGGTTCCGGGGGGCGAAGGAATCCGAAAAACATTGGAAGATGCAAAAGAACTAGTGGTCGGATCTTCAATTGGAAACTACAATAATGTCTTGAACAAAGTAAGGAAGAATTTTGCGAACCGGGATGCAGGGGGTCGGGGTATCCAGACTTTTGACCAGAGGATTACCATTCATGCTGTAACGGCAATTGAAGCGGCGTTGTTAGATTTACTTGGCAAATATTTGAATGTGCCTGTTGCGGCCTTATTGGGCGAGGGACAACAACGGGATAAAGTAAAAACATTAGGATATTTATTTTATATTGGGGATCGGCATAAGACAGATTTGCCTTATTACAGTAATCCTGAATCCGATGTTGAATGGTATAGAATCCGCCACGAAGAAGCATTAACCTCGGAAGCTGTTGTCCGCCTGGCGGAAGCTTCACAGCAACTGTATGGGTTTAAGGATTTCAAGCTAAAAGGGGGCGTATTAGAGGGAAAAGAAGAAATCAAAGCAATTAAAGCATTAAAAGAAAGATTTCCTGATGCAAGAATTACGTTAGACCCGAATGGTGCCTGGTCCTTAGCAGAAGCAGTTGAATTGTGTAAAGAAATGAATGGCATTTTAACCTATGCAGAAGATCCATGTGGGGCTGAAAATGGTTTTTCCGGCCGTGAAATCATGGCAGAATTCAGAAGGGCGACAGGGTTACCTACTGCAACCAATATGATTGCCACAGATTGGAGGCAAATGGCACACTCCATTGTGCTTCAATCCGTCAGCATTCCGTTGGCTGATCCGCACTTCTGGACGATGCAGGGTTCAGTCCGCGTTGCACAAATGTGTAAAGAATTCGGACTGACATGGGGATCCCATTCCAATAATCACTTTGACATTTCGCTTGCGATGTTTACCCATGTGGCTGCGGCTGCTCCGGGAAATATTACTGCCATTGATACGCACTGGATTTGGCAAGAAGGAATTGAACGGTTAACAAAGGAACCGTATAAAATCGTTAACGGTTATCTCACTGTTCCTGATAAACCCGGTTTAGGTATTGAAGTTGATATGGATCAAATTCTTAAAGCCAATGAACTATACCATAAGCTGGAATTAGGTGCGCGTAATGACGCCAAAGCTATGCAATTTTTAATTCCCGGCTGGAAATATGATCATAAACGTCCATGCCTGGTTCGATAATCCATGTGAGGGTGACTGAGACCGGTCACCCTTATTATTTATCCAAAAGCTGAAGGGAAGTGCTATCTTTGAAATTTGTTCTTGCCCCTGATTCATTTAAGGAAAGTATGACCGCAATAGATGCTGCAATGGCGATGGAGAAAGGTACAAGAAAAGTTTTTCCGGAAGCAGAATGCATGATTGTGCCGATGGCTGATGGCGGAGAAGGTACAGTAGAATCATTGGTATGTGCAAAAAAAGGTGAAATAAAAGAAACGCAAGTCATAGGCCCATTAGGCGAAAAAATCACTGCAAAATATGGGCTGATCAACAATGGGAAGACAGCGGTTATTGAGATGGCGAAAGCTAGCGGATTAGAGCTAATAAATCCTGAAGACCGCAATCCGTTACAAACCACTACTTTTGGAACCGGTCAGTTGATTAAACATGCTTTGGACAATGGAGCCCATCATTTTTTAATTGGCATTGGTGGAAGTGCGACCAATGATGGGGGTGCAGGCATGCTTCAAGCCCTCGGCGTTTCTTTTAAGGATAAAGATGGAAAAGAATTGCCATTTGGGGGAGGCATGCTTGATAAGCTTTATGCCATTGATTTGGACGGTTTAGATAAAAGGATAAAAAATGCAGTTTTTGAAGTGGCTTGTGATGTAACCAACCCCCTGATTGGAGAAAACGGCGCTTCAGTAATCTTTGGACCTCAAAAGGGGGCTACACCGGAAATGGTAAAAGTTTTAGACGATAATTTAAAGCATTTTGCAGATGTGGTAAAGAAACAATTAAATAAAGACATCGCACATTTGGAAGGTGCAGGAGCAGCAGGAGGGCTTGGTGCGGGATTAATAGGATTTCTTAATGCTACATTAAAGAAAGGCGTTGATATGGTAATTGAATATACAGAACTTGAAGAAAAAATAAAGGATGCGGATTTTGTTTTTACTGGTGAAGGAAGCATAGATGGTCAAACTTTGTTTGGAAAGACGCCTTACGGGGTTGCTTCCATTGCAAAAAAATACAACGTTCCTGTATTCGGCTTTGCAGGCAAAGTTGGGCAGGGCATAGAACCTTTATATGAAAATGGATTTTGTGCCATTATATGTATTTTACGGGAAGTGACCTCGCTTAAAACAGCGCTTCAGGAGGGAAAAATAAACTTGGCTTTCGCTGTTGAAAATGTCTGTAGAATTATCAAAGGATAAAATGTACATGTTCTTCATTAAATAGTGCTGTTGCCAGACCGCTTTAGCTAGTACAGTTTTGACAAACAACATAATACGAAACGGTAAATTTTTTGCCATCTCAAAACTTTATTCATGAAAAGATGTTCTCTCCCTTTTGATATTGAGTTGGAAATTCTACTTTCGTAAACCAGGCTGATTTTTGTTATAATCTATTTGTCTTACAAAATAGATGAATTGAGGAATGGTTTATGGGCAATAATGGCAAGAAGATTACCGTTACAGCAGTTAATCGTAATACATTATCCAAACAGGTTATGGAAAGTATTGTCCATTTGCTAACGAGCGGACAATTAAAATCTGGAGATAAACTCCCGACTGAAATAGAATTAATGGAAATATTGGGGGTAAGCCGGCCTGTTTTACGGGAAGCACTTAGTTCCCTTGAAGCATTGGGCATTGTAACTAGAAAAACCAGGGAAGGCACGTTTTTTAATAGTAAAGTAAGCAGCCAACCTTTTTCCATTATGCTTGCATTGGCGTATGATAATCTTCCTGCAATTGTGGAAGCAAGGATAGTGCTGGAATTGGGTTTAATTACAATGGCTGCAGAAAAAATTAACGATGAGCAACTTAAAGTATTGAAACAAACCATTGATGATATTGAAAACTGCAGAGATGAAAATTACGGAGAAATAGATGTTGAATTTCACCGAACAATTGCTTTAGCCGCAAAAAATCCGATAACTGAAGGAATGGTGGATGCCCTATTAATTGCCCACAGAAAAATTAACGATGAAATTAAAGTACGGGAACGGCAGCGTACTGTCCAGTATCATAAAGCAATTTATAATGCTTTGGAAAAAAGGGATCCAATTGAAGCGTTTCGCCAAATGTATGCCCATCTGGATTTTGTAAGAAAGAAAGTATTAAGCTGAGATTTAGTAAGCTTCTCTTCTCCAAAGAGGAGCTTTCTTTTTTTACAACACAATGCCGAAATGTCTTGACCAATCGCCATAATCAGCTATAATGAAATTATGATACAAATAGTAAACTCAATTTCTTATTTAGAAATTATATTGGAGGCGAAGCAAATGAGCGAGATCATCACTGCCGGTGAGCCGCTTGTGTTGTTTATTGCGGATGAAAAGGGGCCGCTTCATGCTGTCCGGCATTATACCCGTTATATGGCCGGTGCGGATGTGAATGTATCTGTCGGGGTTTCCCGGCTCGGGCATACGGTTTCATTTTTGACGCAGACTGGGGAGGACCCTTTCGGCGTATATGTGAAAAATTTCTTAAACAATGAAAACATTGATACCACCTATGTTTTTTCAACACCAAAATATCCAACGGGTTTCATGTTAAAAGGGCTGTCGGACATTGGCGACCCGGAAACCGTTTATTTCAGGAAGAACAGTGCTGCCTCGAAATTAACAAAAGAAGCGGTCCGCCAGGTTGATTTTTCGGGAGCTAAGATCCTCCATCTTGGCGGTATCTTGGCGGGATTAAGCGAAAGTGGTTATGAGGCGACACTAGCGCTGATTGAAAAAGCCCGCAAATACGGCCTTACGATTACGTTTGACCCGAATTTGCGCCCGGTGATTTGGGAATCGGAAGAAAAAATGATTGAACGGACAAATGAAATCGCTTGCCTTTGTGATATTGTCATGCCGAATGCAAAAGAAGCGCGGATTTTAACCGGGCAACATGTAAAAGAAAAGATGGCGGATTTTTACTTATCCAAAGGCGTGCGGCAGGTGATCATCAATTTAGTGGAGGAAGGCTCCTATTCGAAGAAAAAATTGGAAGACGGTTCATTTATTGAAGCGGCAGCGCCAAAATATGAAGTGAAACATTTAGTTGACCGCATTGGGGCAGGTGATGGTTTTGTATCCGGCATTCTGGCCGGCATGCTGGAGCAGCTTGACGATCAGGCGCTTTTAATGCAGGGCAATGCGATCTGCTCCATTCAGATGCAAAGCCTCGGGGACAATGACGGCCTGCCGACGCGGGCAGCATTGGACGCATTTATGAAATCGGTCTCCCTGGTATCGGCGAGGTAAAAAATCCGGCATTTCCGCTTTTTCCGGAGCCGCAATAAAATACACGATAATGGCGAAAAAAGCCCGGCACACTTGTTTTTCCTGGTGTGCCGGGCTTTTTGTTTTGGGATGTATCTCTGCGGCATGATCGTTTTACATGCCAAAGTGGTTTGGGGCGGACAAGTGAAATGCCGCATCCCTTTCCAAACCTTTTTGTGTGAAAAATACAAAAAATACTCGACCAAAATTTTAACTGTCATATAATTTTAAATGTAAACCATAAATTAATTTAGGTTGACAAATAAAAAGGGGTGACTTTCGTGGATTGGACGAATTTGGCAGAAAAGGTGATTGAAGGTTATGTGATAAGAGAAGAAGAGGCCAGGGAAATTTTAACGGTTAGTGATCATGAAGTATTAGCACTTGTCCATGGAGCCTATCAGATCCGCCGGCATTTTTATGGAAAAAAGGTAAAGCTGAATTTGATTATTAACGCCAAAAGCGGTCTTTGTCCGGAAGATTGCGGCTACTGTGCACAGTCAATTAAGGCGGCAACAAAAATCGACCGGTATCCATTAGTCAGCAAACAAACGATTGTGGAAGGGGCAAAGGAAGCGAAAAAGAATAAAATTGGTACATATTGCATTGTGATGAGTGGACGAAGACCAACCAACCGTGAAGTGGACACAGTAATTGGGGCGGTTGAGGAAATTAAGCGGGATGTGGAAAAATTAAAAATTTGTGCCTGTTTAGGGCTCGTTACTGAAGAGCAGGCGTTCAAGCTGAAGGCAGCGGGTGTGGACCGGTTTAATCACAATATTAATACAAGTGCAAACCACCATGCGAATATCACAACCACACATGGTTATGAAGACAGAGTCAACACAATCGAAAACGTAAAAAAGGCAGGCATCTCCCCGTGCTCCGGCGTGATTTGCGGAATGGAGGAAACGGATAAGGACATTATCGATATGGCATTCGCGCTCAAGGATCTGGACGCTGATTCTATTCCGGTCAACTTTCTGCATCCTGTTAAGGGAACAAAGCTTGAAAATATGGACGAATTGACACCGATTCGTTGTTTAAAGATTTTGTCCTTGTTCCGGTTTGTCAATCCCACAAAGGAAATTCGGATTGCTGGCGGGCGGGAATATAATTTGCGTTCTTTGCAGAATTTGGGGTTATTTATTGCCAACTCTATTTTTATAGGTGATTATTTAACGACAGATGGTCAGGACGCAAAAGAAGACTACCAGTTAATTAAAGATCTCGGATTTGAAATAGAAGAAAATCCGTTCGAAACAGAAGGCCAGCAGTTCACTTTGTATCATTCATAGATACTTTACTCAAGTTTTACACTTAAACATCACCCATTCATGCTTGGCGTATTTGCTTTTTCATAGGGAATGATTTAAAAAAGCATTCTTTTTTTTGGTGCTGAACAACTTGCAGCCAAAGGAAAGGAATGCTTTTTAGCTATGGAATGGCAAAAACTGTTGCGTCCCCCAAACCTTTCTCTCGTGATCTCGCGGAAATGTTCCGGTACAAATTGTTTAATTCTCCGGTTGCAGCGGATAAATATCTTCTCTCCATCCAGTCAATCCCAATTGTCCGGTAAAACTTTGGACTTTGGAGCGGTATTTGGCAATTTTGCTTTGATCGATCCCTTTCAAACAGGCAAACTAGAACCCGGTATAGGTATATAGACTCATTTTGAAAGATTGTTCACTATTTTTTTCAAATTCGGGATAAAATTTACTGGATTTATTGATTATAATTGTGTTTGATACATAGAACAAAAGGAGGAGACAGATTGCGAAGATTGATTTTTTTCGGGGGTGCGGGCTTTCTGTTGCTGTTCGTGCTAAGTTTTGCGAAGCCTGCTTCAGCCGCCTCGTCCACCATGTATACGTGGACGCCGTCAAAGCTCTATAAAACGGCGTCTGGCGCGGCTTACTCCGGCAATGTGAACAGCGGCACAGCGGTAACTGTCTACAGCAAATCGGGCAAGCGCTATAAGGTGAAGACAGGTGGGAAAACAGGTTACATTTATGCTTATAACCTGACAAGCAGCAAAGTGAAAAAAGAGGACTATTTTGGTTCGAAAATTTATAAACAGGCGGCAGGCGGCCCGTACGTTGCTTCCGTGCCGGCTGGGAAGATGATGTATATCAAAATGGAAGCAACGAAAAACGGCATGTATCTGGCCCACGTAATCGGAACCGGGTACAGCGGCTATGTTTACAAAACCCATTTTATCAAGCCGGTTGTAAAATATACGTGGATGCCGTCTAAATTATACACATCCGCAACCGGCAATTCGTATAAAAAGACGATTAAAGATGGGCAAAAAGTATCGGTTTTTAACGGGTCGCACGGCCGTTACCAAGTAAAAGCAGGCAGCAGTTCCGGATATATTTACGCGAATAACTTAACCGGCACGCTGGCGAAGAAAACGGTCTATGTTTCTTCCAAACTGTATACCACTTCGTCCCATACAAAGTATACGGCTGTCATCAGGCCGAATAAGCAGGTATATGTGAAAGAAAGCACCCAAAATATGTCCCATGTCTGCGTTGTTGGGACAGCCCAAAGCGGCTGGATTTATACGAGCCACTTCACAAAACCTGCACCGGCAGCGGGCGGAACAACCAGCACGCCGAAGGCAACGGCAGGGACAAGCCAAACGGGGTCTTCCACAGCGGGCGGGACAACCGCAACGACCACAACAGGCAACACTGGATCGGGTTCCGCATCCGGGACGACCGCAACGGGCAACACTGGATCAGGTTCCGCATCCGGGACGGCTGCAACAGGCAGTACCGGAGCAGCCGCTGCGTCTGCCACGACGGCAAAGGGACTGGATGTCAGCCATTATCAAACATTGACACAGAGTAGTTTTAACCTTATGAAAAGACAGGGCTACAGTTTTGTCATCCTGAAAGCAACGGAAGGAACCGGGTATACGGACTCTAAGTTTTATACATATTATAAGTATGCCAGAAACGCCGGCTTGTCGGTCCATGCTTATCATATGATCGGCAATTCCACTACGGCTCCCGCACAGCATATTGCAGAAGCCAAGCATTTTTATCAAGTGCTGGCCCAAACAAAGGCGAGCACCGGCTATGCTTTTACAGGTTACGCTTTCGAAGATATAGAACCTACCGGGACGAATAGCATTACAACAACTTGGTGGGCAAATGCGGCCCCGGCCTGTGCCGGCTATTTCTTAAATGAAATGCAGGCGCTCGGGCAGGCGAAAGTGGGTATTTATGCCGGCTACTTTAATTGGAAAAGCTATCTTGAGGGCCATACAGATACTTGGCCCGGCAATACCAAAATTTGGCTGGCACGATATAACACCACGCTCGGTACAAATGCGGATGTTTGGCAGTACACCGAAACCGGAACCATTGATGGCATCACCGGCCATTTTGACCTTGATATCAGCTATGACCCTGATTTTTAAAAAATTTTTTCAAAAAAAACGGCGAGAATCGCTTCTCGCCGTTTTGATTTTGCTTCCATCAGCATCAGGGCCCGCCTACGGTTTGATCGTAGAAATTTTCCCTGCCTGCCGGTCCAAGCCTCCACCTTGCATTCCCGTTTGTTGCCGGCTCAGGCCGATTATGCATTGTAAACTTGTCCATTCATCCGTTTTGGCCAAGCGGCACAAGCGGGTGATCAGGCATCCGCAAATTCGCGGATTTTTTTGGCTGTTTTTCTGCTTACCCCTCCCGGCAGGACGGCAAACCCGTAGAGCAAAAGCATAAAGAAAGCACATCCGAACAGCCATCTGTACAGATACCGGTTTATGAAAGGTGCGGTAATCTGTTTTGATACGGTAAACGTAAGGTCTGTTTTTGCCATGGGTTTGCCGTTTTGGTACAATTGGCCGCCCTCGTACAAATCCATCTGCTCAAAATGTCCGCCCTGGCCGTTCGCCTGAAGGAAAAGCCGGGCATGCGCCGGTCCGTGGAGCTGTTCGATCCGGAGCGAATAATGCCTGTTTTCGCCGGGCAAGGCTTTTTTCAAAAGAAATGCCTCATAGCCGTTTGTTTTTCGCTTATGGTTTGTAAATTTTCGTTCAAACACCATTTTTTGCCGTCCGGCGCTATTATGCCATAAAGAAACGCGGTATGCGGCTTTGCCGTGGAACCGGGCAGGCATAAAAGCGACCCGGTCGAAAGCTTTGTCTGCGATAAACGTTTGGGTAACGGTATGATGCCGGTCGACAAGCGCAACAGGTTTTCCTCTGGCTGCCTGCTGGTTGACGATATAATCCTCGTATTTTTCGGTTGTCCCTGTGAATGTTTTTTCATTCGATTTGGCGCAAACGGCGAGCAGGACAATAAGGCTTAAAACGAGCAGCCAGTTTCCCGCTGTTTGCAGTTTCCATCTTTTTTGTGCCGGCAGCCATTTTTTTGCTTCCAGGAACTGGCGCATTTTTTCAAGGCCCCGTGCAGCGCAAAAAATCATAAATGGCGTGAACAGGAGGGAGTAGCGCGGCTCTGCTTCCCAAATCAAAATGTAAAACAAATAGCTGCCAAATAAGCAAATTTGCATGAGCAATTGAACGTCAAACCTTATTTTACGGAAGAACGTTAAGCCGGAAACGGCCAGCAAAAAGAGCGTTGCAATATGAAAAACCTGGATGATAAACAACAGCACTTGATTCTGGTCTCCGTAAACATAGCGGTATGCGGCGTTGTAATGGTCCATCCGCTGATTGTACGTGGCGTAGGCCTGATCGCCTTGTGAAAATGTGCGGACGGCTTTTACCGCCCAAAGCTTGAGCAGACCGGATGGCCCCCTCGTTTCGATCCGCTGTTTGATCAGTGCAAGATCCGCCTGTTTTTTTGCCTGTTGGGTAGGGAGGCGTTCTGATAATCTCGTATCCGCGACATTGTACCGGCCTTCATTTGAAAGGCCGAGCGCCAGCCAGTGGGTTACCGGCGCCTTGATGCCCGTGTTTTCCCGGTAGCCGAGATGGTGGTAATACGCCTCTGCTCCAAAGGTGACAGGCAAGAAAACAAGCATAATCAACGCTGCCCGCAGCACGGTTTGTTTCAGCCGGAGCGTATAGACCATGTAGATCAAAAGGGCAGGCAAAAATAATACCATATTTTCCCTTAACTGGCACCCAATTGCAAGCACTGCACCAAGCAGAAAAAGGTATGCCGGGCGCCCCGTACGGCTGTGGCAGTACCAAAAATACACCGCCATGGAGGGAAAGGCGATCGCAAGGCTTTCTGTATAAAAATACGGGATATAAAGAAAGAGCGGCAGCCATGTAATCGTAAAAACAAGCAGCAAATTTCCCGTTTTGCGGCCGGACGTTTTCACCGCTAGCAGCCAGAGAAAAAAGATCCCAATATTCAGGAACAAAGCCGCTGCCAGCTTATCAACAATCAAAAACCAGTCCGGATTTCCAAACGCAGCATAACGGTAAAGCAGGTAACGGG
>Ga0207789_1000378_pt1 | contig 17326 bp, 21 predicted proteins | sample HigsolmetaGSP12D_FD_184840 | JGI IMG/M metagenome (GOLD analysis project Ga0207789, IMG submission 184840) | High solid enriched microbial communities from the Joint BioEnergy Institute, USA - SP1-2-D (SPAdes) | ecosystem: Engineered > Bioreactor > SSF (Solid state fermentation) > Aerobic >...
CGGCCGTTGCTCCTACAATGTGTGAAGCGGATCGAGGTTTCGAAAGACGGCGAGATCACAATTCAGACGTATATTTAAAATTATGTGCTTGAAAATACGTTACGAATGTAATATAATTTGAATCACACAAGGACAAATACCCCGGCCGACGGGCCTTAAACGCGGGCAGGTATGCGGGATGAAAGCACAAAATCGTAAAAAGCTTGCGTCAATCGCGGGGCGGGTGACACGGGAACAATGGATGCAGATACAAAAAGCAACCCGAGGAAAAGAGGACAAGGACTTTGCGGAAGCTCTCGAAATACTCGGAGATGCGCTGAAAAAAATTGAAATGAGATTTGGCAATTTAGACTAATCCGCCTGACGAGGCCCCGGCGGAGGGGGCCGAAACCTAGCGCTTGCGGGCGCGACGGTCGCGGATAATTTCTCATCGAAAGGGGATAATGAAGATGTCCAAAACCAATGTAGACCGTATTCGCTTCTATACGCGCAAAGCGAACGAGTTCAGCGCGGCCAGTTTCGATCGTTTGCGCGGACGACCGCATAAGCGCATCAACAGTTTTCGATTCGATCGGCTACTGGCCTATAAGAAAGCGTTGAACGAAAAAATGCAAGCCGTGCGGGAAATATGAGGAAACAAAACGGGAATCGTCCAAGATGATACGCGTTTCCTGTGTTATATTGGTATCGTGCAAGAGCGTCCGAAAGGGCGCTTTTCTCATTTACGCCGCGCCTCCCCAAGAGCAGCCGCGGAAAGCGGCTTTCGGCAGGGGCAAATGTCGGAAGAGGCTGCCACCTCCTTTCCCGTCGATCCCAGGCGGTAAGGCGCGGATCGGGAGCGCCTGCGGCCAGCGTCAATAATGGTCGCATCTATATGCGGGGTTGGTGTAATGGCAGCACGCTTCGCCGGGAGGCGGACGGTGGAGGTTCGAATCCTCTTCTCCGCGTTTACAGCCATGCGTTGGGGCTTTGTACCGGCGCTTCATTATGCTCAACTGTCCGCTAATTTAGGTACACTTTTCAGGGTGTCCGCTAAAATAGGGACGGTTAACCACGATGCCTTGTGGCACAAGGGATTTCGGCGAAGTGTCCGCTAATTAGAGTACACCTGCAACTGTCCGCTAAATAGAGGACGCTCTGTCCGCTAATTAGAGTACAGTGGTGTCCGCTAATTAGAGGACAGTTTGAAAAATTCCTTCATTAGAGCGACGACGCTAAAGAAAATATATAAAGAAAACTATAAAGAAATATATACCTCGCAACATTCGTCGCGAGGGAGGTTTTCGGTTTATGAAAGATTGGGCCAAAAGGTTCTATAAATCGAAAGCGTGGCGACAATGTCGTGACGCTTATTTTATATTTAGGCATGGGCTATGCGAAAGGTGCAACGGTCCGGGAAAGATTGTGCATCACAAGATTTGGCTCACGCCGGAGAATATTGGCGATCCGAAAGTCTCGCTTAACTTTGACAATCTGGAGTTGCTTTGCCAAGACTGCCACAACCGAGAGCACCACGGTAGCGGCGCATTGGGGGATGGATTGATGTTTGATGAGCAAGGAAATTTGGTGGAGGGGTGAAAGGATGATGTCTTGTGAACACAAGTTTGTTTACATGGAAACAGCACGGCAAACGGGTTCACGTCCTTCTTGGGGAATTTCATCTGGCCAGCAATGGAAGCGCGTTGATCGTTTCTTTTGCGAGAAATGCCTAGAGCAAAAGGAGATTGTGAAAACAGCTGAAGGTTGGGAAGAAAAACCGGATTGGTGGGACTGACGGTGGCTGAAAAGCGGACCGGAACGCTTTAGTCGGGTAAAGCGACACCCCCCCCGGGTCTTCAACTGACTAAAGCGATTTAGGGACCGGTGCGCCCACATTCAAAGAACACACAGGACACGCGCATGACCCCCCTACCCGAATCGAGGTGAAAAATCGTGGACATCGACGAACAAAAAAAGATAGCGGAAAAGCAGAAGAAAGTGAAAAAACGGAGAATTTCCCAAGAAGAAAAAAGACTTCGCGGAATATACAAGGACTTGCCCGCAGAACTCGCCGGTGTCGCTGATGGCCTCATTCGGCGAGCGGCGTACATGCGTGTTACGCTTGAAGATTATGAGCAAGACCTGGATGAGAAGGGGTATGTCGAATTATTCAGCCAGTCCGAGAAGACAGAGCCTTACGAGCGTGAGCGTCCGGTTGCTCGCCTTTACAACACGATGAATAAAAATTATCAGAGCATCATAAAGCAGCTCGCCGACATGCTGCCGAAGCCCGAATCGGATGACGACGGCGTCCGGAAGGATGATGGATTCGACGAATTCGTGATGAACCGATGAGCGCGCTTCGCAAGCAGTACCCGCTCGCATACAATCCGATCCTTGAATATTGGGCGCAGATCGAAAGCGGCAAGGTCGTCGTCGGTGACAAGGTGCGCCGAATCTACCGCAAGCTCGCGGCCGATGTTTACGACACTTCTGGCGAGTACGTCTATGACGCCAAGCGGGCAAATCATGCGATCGAGTTCATCGAGAATTTTTGCAAACATTCGAAGGGCAAATGGGGCGGCAAGCCGATCGACCTAGAGCTTTGGCAAAAAGCTTTCCTTGCCGCCACATTCGGCTTTGTTCATGATATAGATGGCACGCGCAAGTACCGGGAAGTGTTCCTGGTTGTCGCCCGGAAAAACGGCAAGTCGACGCTTGCCTCCGGCATCGGCTTGTATCTGCAGATCGCGGACAATGAGCCAGGCGCCGAAGTGTATGCGGTGGCGACCAAGAAGGATCAGGCGAAGCTTGTCTGGCTCGAAGCAAAGCGGATGGTCAAGAAGTCGCCCGTCCTGCTCCGCCGGATCAAGCCGCTTGTCTCCGAAATGGTGTCGGATTGGAACGACAGCACATTCAAGCCGCTTGGTTCCGACTCGGATACGCTCGATGGTCTAAACGTGCATGGCGCGATGATGGATGAGATTCATGCCTGGAAGGACAAAAACCTGTATGACGTCATCGTCGATGGCACAAGTTCGCGCGAGCAGCCGTTGATCGTGATGATTACGACGGCCGGAACGGTGCGTGAATCCGTCTATGACATGAAGTATGACGAGGCTGAAATGCTGCTGAATGGCCTCGACGATCCCGATGGATATAAGGACGACCGCTTCCTGCCGATCATTTATGAGTTGGACAACCGGCTCGAATGGACGGACCCGGCTTGCTGGTCGAAGGCAAACCCAGGACTTGGGACGATCAAAAGCGTCGACCAGTTGCAGACGAAGGTCAATAAGGCGAAAGCCAACCCGATACTGGTCAAGAACCTGCTGACGAAGGATTTCAATGTTCGGGAAACGGATGCGGATGCATGGCTCTCGTTCGAGGAAATCAACAACCCGGAAACCTACGACATGGAGGAAATCTGGGATTGCTATGCTGTGGGCGGCGCCGATTTGTCCGCCACGACGGACCTTTCCTGCGCAACGCTGCTCCTGATGAAACCGGGGAGCGATAAGAAATATGTGCTGCAGCAATATTTCCTCCCGGCTGAGTTGGTTGAGCAACGGGTTCAAGAGGACAAAATCCCTTACGACATATGGGCGGAGCGCGGGCTACTGACGCTATGCGAGGGGAACAAGGTCAATTATAGCGACGTGACGGCTTGGTTCAAGCGGATGATGGAAGAATACCGCATTTATCCGGTATGGGTCGGCTACGATCCTTGGAATTCGCAATATTGGATCGATGAAATGCAAGGGCATGGCTTCCAGATGGAGATTGTCCGCCAAGGCCCGCAAACGCTCAGCCAGCCGATGAAAGAGATGGGCGCGGATTTGGGCGCAAAGCGAATCAATTACAATAACAACCCGATCCTAAAATGGTGCCTCACAAACACCGTGGTAGAGCGGGATAAAAACGACAATATCCGGCCCATCAAGGGGAAAAACCAGAGACGGCGCATTGACGGCGCTGTCTCTTTGCTTATCGCCTACACGGTGATGTTCAACCACATGGAAGATTACCAAGCGCTGATTTAAGGGGGGTGATGATTTGCAGAGACGATCCATGTTCCAGATGATCTTCGGCCGCCGGCCGCAGGAACCGAAAGTGCAAACGCAACTGCGAATGCTCAACGGCTACGCCCCGGTGTTCACCTCGTTTTCCGGCGATCCATACGACAGCGACGTGGTTCGGTCCGCGGTCGATGCCATCGCCCGCAACGCCGCAAAGCTGAAAGCGAAGCATATTCGCCGGGTGGGTGGCCGCGTGCAGGAAACCGGCTCCGACATCGAACGGTTGTTGAGTCAGCGCCCGAACCCATATATGGACGCCTATACTTTTCTGTATAAGGTGGTCACGCAACTCTACCTCCAGAACAACGCATTCGTGTTCATCGACGTCGACCGGGTAGCGCGAAAGGTTCGCGGCTTCTACCCGCTGAATGCGGCGACGGTCGAATTTCTGGAATACGAGGGCAACATCTTCGGCAAGTTCAATTTTCTCGGCGGACAAAGCGTCGTGCTGCCCTATGAGGACTTGATCCACCTTCGCCGGTTCTTTTACAAAAACGACTTGTACGGCGAGCCGTCCGACCGGGCGCTGAATCCTACTCTGCAACTCATCCGAACGACCGACGAGGGCATCGCCAACGCCGTGAAGTCTTCGGCTTTTCTTCGCGGCATTTTGAAATTCACAACCATGCTCAAACCTGATGATATGAAGGCGCAGCGGGATATGTTCGTCAAGGATTATCTGGACATCACGAACAACGGCGGCGTGGCAGCAACCGACGCAAAGGCGGATTATGTTCCGCTGAACAATGAGCCGAAGATCGTCACCGACCGCCAAATGAAGGTGATTCAGGACAAAGTCTATTCGTACTTCGGCGTCAACGAAAAGATCATCCGCTCCAACTATACCGAGGACGAATGGAACGCCTTCTATGAATCGACCATCGAACCGCTCGCGATCCAGATGAGCCTCGAATTCACATCGAAACTGTTCACGGATTCGGAGCGCCAGCGCGGCAACGAAATCATCTTCGAGGCCAACCGTCTGCAATATGCTTCGACGAAAACCAAACTTGAAGTTATCAATACGCTTGTTGACCGCGGCATGATGTCGATCAATCAAGGCCTGGAGATGTTCAATCTTCCCCCCATTGAAGGCGGGGACAAGCGCATCATATCTTTGAATTTCGTCGACGCAGACAAAGCCAATGAATACCAACTCGGAAAAAAGGATGGTGAATCGAGTGAGCCAAATCAAGAAGGAACACCGCCTGATGGAAGTTCGAGCGGTGCAGAACCCGCCGAATGACGAAATGATCGTCGAAGGCTATGCAATCCGATTCAACGAGCCGGCCGTGTTCGATGTTTTCGGTGAGCAATACCGGGAGATCATCGATTCACGCGCCCTTGACGGTGCGGATATGCAAGATGTTCCGTTCAAGTACAACCACAGCGACAGCGTTATGATCATGGCGCGAACCCGAAACAAGACCCTCCAGCTCACTCGAGATGAAAAGGGTCTTTTTATTCGGGCGACGCTCGCCGACACGACAGCCGGACGCGATCTATATACGCTCATCAGGCGCGGGGACATTGACAAGATGTCTTTTGCTTTCTCGGTCGACTACGACAACAATGGCGAGGAATATGACCGCAAAACCCGCACGCGCATAATTAAGCGCATTAAGAAAATTTGGGACGTCGCCGCGGTGGATACCCCGGCTTACAATAGCACGTCTATTTCGGCACGCAGTTTCTTCGAACTGGAGAGAGAGAAGGAACGAAGGGCGCTGGAGAGCGCGAGGCGGCTGGAATTGGAATGCAAACTCCGAAATCTCAAATCCACTTATTGAGGTGAAAACGAAAATGAACAAAGAGCAAATCCTGAAACGTTTGAAGGAAATCGAAGACCGCGCGAAGGCTATCGCCACGGAAATGCGCGCGGAAGGCGCAGACATTGAAAAGCTGGCCGGAGAAGTGGAAACCCTCACGGCTGAGAAGCGCAGCTTGGAGGCGCAACTGAAAATCATCGCCATCCAAGAAGGCGACCCGGAAGCACGCAGTTTGGGCGCGTTCAACTTCCAAGCGCCGCAACCGCAGCAACGCAACTTCGAATCCATGACCAAAGACGAAATTCTGGCCGCGCCGGAATACCGCAGCGCGTATCTGAAACGTCTGCAAGGCCGCGACCTGACGGAAACCGAACAGCGCGCCCTGACCACGGCCGCAAACAGCGCCGGCGCCGCCGTGCCGACGACGACGCTGAACATGATCATCGATAAGCTGCGCCAAACGTCTGCGCTGTTTCCGCGTATTAATGTCTCGTATGTGCCGGGCAACCTGTCGCTGGTCGTGGCGAACGCGAAGAACGCTGCCGCATGGAAAACGGAAGGTTTCGACGGCACACCGGCCGATGACACGGTTATCAACGTGGACTTGGCCGGTTACGAGCTAATCAAACTGGTCGAAATTTCCGCCGCCGCGCAAGCGATGACGATTGACGCATTCGAGGCATACATCGCTGCGGAAATCGGCCGGCAAATGGCGATCGCGGTCGAAAACGCGATCCTCAACGGCACCGGCTCCGGGCAACCGACGGGCATCCTGACCGGCATTACGTGGGACGCGAACAATTCCACGACCTGGGCGAACGGGACGGCAATCGGGTATGACAATCTGGTCGATGGTCTCGCCTTGCTGCCGACCATGTACCACAACAACGCCGTGTTCGTCATGAACCGCAAAATGCTGTTCGGCGGCGTGCGCAAGATCAAAGACGACATGAAAATGCCGATTTTCGTTTACAATGCGCAGGATGCAGCCCGGAACTCGATCTTGGGCTATCCGGTCATTGTTGATGACTATATGCCGGATAATACTATTTTGCTCGGTGACTTCTCATACTACTACATGAATTTCGCCCAAGCGCCGCAAATCGAATCGTCTCGGGAAGCCGGATTTAAGAGCGGCAAGATCACATATCGTGGCCTTGCGGTTGCCGACGGCAAGCCGGCGCTGGCCGAGGCGTTCGTGAAAATCAGCGAAGCCACGTCCTGATGAGGTGAAAGTCTATGGCGCTGTTGGATGACGCAAAACTGGCGCTGCGAATCTCCAGCAGCGCCTTTGATTCTGAAATCAGTGACCTGATCGATGCAGCCAAGGCGGACCTGCAACTTTCCGGGGTGGATGAAACCAAACTCATAGACACCGACCCACTCATTAAGCGCGCCGTGATGACCTACGTCAAGGCGAATTTCGGCTTCGATAATCCGGACGCCGATCGGCTATGCGCCGCCTATGATATGCTCAAGGCGCATTTGACGCTTTCGGTGGAGTACACGCTATCGGGTGATGCCTCATGATGTGGCGCGAAGTTGTTAAGCTCTTGGCCATCATCATAGAGACAAACGAATATAATGAGCAAATCGAGACTTATGTCGAGCGCGAAGTGTTTGCAAACAAAAAATCGGTCCGCCAAAGCGAATTTTATCAAGCATTAGCCGCAGGAATGAAACCTGAACTGATGTTTGAGATTCGTTCGGTTGATTACAATGGCGAGATACGTCTCAAGTATGCTGACAAAATCTATGACATCACTCGCACTTTTGATCGTAATGGTGAGGTTGTCGAATTGATCTGCTCGCTAATGAGGTGATGGAATGGCGAGACGATCGGATATTATCGGCATGGACGAATTGGAACGCACGTTTCAAAGGCTCGGCAAAGTCCCTCAGACCGTCGCCACGAAGTCGGCCCGCGCCGGCGCGACGATCGCGCACAGGGCGGCAAAAGTAAATGCGCCTGAGGATACTGGAGCACTCAAGAGCGGCATTATCCTTAAGCGAGAGCGTCGAACGAAGCTCGGAAAAGCAGTTTACGACGTCGAGATGGACCCGGCCATGAATGATATTTTCGTAAAGATTTCGAAGGGTGGCGAGCGATCCTATTACCCGGCGTCTCAGGAGTACGGCTTTCTGACTGTCAATGGCGGATACGTTCCGGGCTACCATTTTTTGCGCAGGGCAATCACAGAACACACCGCCGAGATCGAGCGCAAGATCATGGACGTGACGGCTCAGGAAGTCGAAAAAGCGTTGCGGAAGGGATGATATTTGGTGGCTGGATTGGAAGTAACCGTGAAAATCGCAGATACGGAAATGTTTCACAACATGCTTCAACTGTTCATGGAGATCGCAAACGATGAAGATGTTCCCGAAGCAAAACGACGGTATATAGTCGATCGATTGCTTGAAATTGGAGCGATCAAGGAATGAATTTCGAACCAGCATTGGCGCAGGAACTGAAGTCCATAATGGCGCTCGATGGTCGCGTGTATCCCCTCACCGCGCCCGAGACGGCGTTCGATTTGAACAAACCATATCTCATCTATGGCAGCAGCGAAGGGCTGCGGACGAAGGAGATCAGCAGTGGGTACCAATCCGGAAAGATGGTCAGTGGCGAACTCAATGTCATCGCGCCGCGCTATGCCGACATGAAGTCGATTACCGCCGAGGTCATCGATTTACTTGTCGGCATGGAGCGGCGGACGATTGGCTCCAGCGGACCGTTTATTCAGGAATTGACCTATGAGGAGCCGGTTGAGCTTTATGAGGATCAGCCGAAGCTTTATCGGTGTGTCATCGATTTCGAAGTTTATTTCTAATTAGGAAGGGTGAAGCAAATGTCCAGACGTTCCGTTGGCACGAAACTCATGATTGGCTTGAATGCTGTCGCTGGGCTGACATCGATCGGCGCTCCGCCGAAAACTGCGGATACGCTCGATACGACGACGCTTGACAGCGACGGCGGGTACCGCACGTTTACTGGCGGTTTCAAGGATGGCGGCGAGGTGAGCATCTCGGGCTATTTTGAACCGGGTGACGCTGGTCAGCTTGCTCTCGATGCCGCTTTTGAGTCGGGCGATGAGACGGACTTCCAAATCCTCTTTCCGGCTGAATTCGGCGCATCGTGGCAATTCCGCGGCGTCGTTACAGGTTTTACGGGTGGCAATGCGGATTTGGAAGAACTTCTAGCCTTTGAAGCGACGATCAAGGTCAGCGGCAAGCCAGTGCTGGTGACACAACCAAGTGCCGGTCTTTCCGGGCTGTCTCTCTCCGGTACGGGTGGTATTCTCTCGCCAGCCTTTTCGAGCGACGAGCATTATTATATCTTCGACGGCGTAACGGCTGGCAGCGTGACGGTCACGGCGACTGGAGCAGGGCAGACGATCAAACTGTACGTGGATGGCGATTTCCAAGAAAACCTGATAAGCGGTCAGCCGTCAAGCGCAATTCCGTTCGTTGCGGCTGGCAGCCGAAAGCTGACCATCGTCGCCAACGAGGAAGGTAAGGCCCCGGTTACCTATGAGGTAATCGTCGTCAAAACCGCATAATCATGAACCAAGAAGGCCCGGGGCATCGCGCTCCGGGCTATTTTGTAAGGAGTGAAAATCATGAATAACGATGTCGTCATCATCAATCTGGACCGGCCGCGGGAGCTGAGATATGGACATAAGGCACTCAAAACGCTCGTTGCATTGACCGGAAAGTCGCTCGAAGAAATCGAAGCTGCCGGATTTGACGACTTTGAACTCGTTGAGAAACTGGTATATTGCGGTCTTTTGTCTGACGCACAAAAACGTGGAGAGCAGCTCGAACTCGAACAAATGGAAGAACTCCTTGACTGCGCTCCGAATTACAAACATATCATCGAAACCGTAAAATCGGCATTCGCTGCGGCGTTCGGGGTTGATCCAGAAGGTGACGTGGGAAACCAGCCGCAGCCGGCGTCCGAACTGGCCGGCAAAAATTCGACTTCGAAGAAAGCCTAAAGGTGGCTTTACGATGCGGCGTGAGCGTCGCTGAATTTGGCGAACTGACTCCGCATGAATTGATGCTGGTTTTGGACGCTCACAACGAGCGCTTACAACATCAGCGCGAGGATATGCTGACGCAGGCTTGGCTCACAGCGAGTTGGCAGCGCGCCCGACGCATGCCGGCGCTCCGGCAAGTTCTCGAACAGTCACGCCCGCGGCATACGAAGCCGCAGACACCCGAGCAAATTCTGACGGTCGTGAAACACCTGCAAGCGAAGTATGAGATGGAGGAGGGGTAATCGATGGCCGTCGTCAAGAACCTCATGATCCGGATCGGCGCGGATTACTCGGCCGCACGCCAAGGCATGCAGGGCGCGACCCGTGAATTGACCAATTTCAAGCGCAATACGAGCAGAACCGTCTCCGAAATTCGCGGCCGTCGTGGTCTTGGCGGCATCGGGGACGAACTTAAGTCGCTCGGTTCGACGGTCACCGAATCCCTCTCCCAAATCAGCAGCGCGAGGGGCGTTGAAGGCGTTACCCGGTCGCTCGGCGCAATGACACCAGTGCTAGGGTCTGCGGTCGCTGGTCTCCGCGGGCTTGCGGTAGCTGCTGGCGGGGCAGGGTCGGCTCTTGGGCCGCTAGGGATTGGGCTTGGTGCGCTTGTCGGCGTGTTGGCTCTGGTGACTGCCGGAATTGCGAAGGCAAGCCAACCAGCCGTGAAGTTCGAGGCTGATCTCGGACGGCTTAATATGCAACTCAAGGGCAGCACTCGCGAGTTCATGGATTGGGCGCGGGCACAAGGTCTGGCGAAGACCACTTCCGTCGAAATGGGCGCGACATATGCGACCTTGCTGTCTTCTTTTATAAGCAATAACCGTGAACTCGCAAACCAAACCAAGAACCTCGTTCAGACGACGCGCGTTGTAGCATCCGCGACTGGCCGCACGATCGACGACGTTACTGAGCGCATTCGCTCTGGCTTGCTTGGTAATACCGAGGCTATTGAAGACCTTGGCGTGTTCGTCAATGTCTCTATGATCGAATCGACTAAAGCATTCCAGAAGTTCGCAAACGGCAAGCATTGGGACCAACTCGATTTTAGGACGCAACAGCAAATCCGCCTCCAGGCGATCCTTGAGCAAGCCTATGCGAGGTATGGGGGCGAGCTTCAAAACACCGTAATGACGAAGCAGACGTTGCTAATTGAGCAACTCAAAGATATAAAGTTAAATCTTTCTCAGGCTTTCCTTCCGATTTGGGATGCCATTCTGCCCGCCCTTACCAAACTGGCGGAAGGGGTTGCCTATGTAACCGAACAGATCGCCAGATTCGTATATTGGCTCCGCGGGTGGAATTATGACGAGCAAACGAAGGGTACTGATAAACAGACAGAGGCCGTCGACAATCAAAGTCAGGCATATAACAATCTCGCCTCGTCCGCCAAGAAAGCCCGCGGCGAGCTGGCCGCATTCGACCAACTCAACCTGCTTGGAGACAATAACGACGGTCTTGGCGGTGGAGGCGGATCGGGGTCCGGTTTACCCGGCCCAGGTGGCTCTCCTTCCGGTTCTGGAGGGGGCGGCGGACCGTCAGGAATCCCGCCGCTTCCGCCAGAGTTGACAAAGCGGTACCGCATTGAATTCGATCCGCCGAATCCGCCGGATGCCGGCATTGGGGCTGTGGCGACGGCTGTGGTGGGCACCGTTGATACGATGGTCGCCAATGTCAAGGCCAAACTGGCGCAAATGTGGAGCGATCTCCAAGGGCAGACGCAAGCAGGCGTGGCCGCGCAACTCGCGGAGTGGGGCGTATTGGTTTCTGGACTTTCGGGTACGCTGGTTCCAGCTTTGACGGGCACGATCGTCCTGGATTGGTCCGTCATGTGGAAAAATCTGTTGGAGCAGACCAATGCAAGCGCACCGGCTCTGCAAACGGTTGTCGCCACTTATTTCAATGCGATTCAAACCGGCATTGCGTCGGTTGCCGCGCAAATCCGTACAGATTGGCAGTCGATGCTCAATGGTCTTTATGCCGACGTGGTAGCACTTCAACCGTCCATCAGTACTGAATGGGCGAAGATCAAGAATGCCGTATCGAGCGTAATAAACCCATTGAATCAAGTGGGCCAAGTATGGAATGCGACGCTCAATGGATTGCAAAATCAGCTCGCTACCATCGGACCGAATCTTGAGAAAGGTTGGGGACTGGTAGGGACGGCCATTCGCAACCTAAAGAATCCGCTTGCTGAGGTAACGACATCTTGGTCAAACTCGCTTGCCAGCATGTACGGTACAGCCGTCGAAAAGTTGAGCGGGATTATCGACAAAATCTATGGCGTTATTGACGCTTGGTCGAACCTGAAAGAGGTTTTGACCGGCGTCGCGGTCCAATTAAAAGGCTCCGGTTCTGACCTTTTGGATGCGACAAAATCATGGGCCTCCGACTTCTGGAATAGCATTTCCTCGGCATTCAGCCCGCAAATGTTGCAAAAGGATTGGGAGACGATCCAAAAGGAAGCGAACAAGCCGGAGAATAAGGCTGCGTTTGACATCCTTAGTTGGCTCGCCGGTGGCGGAGCGCTCGCCGGTGCTGGCAAGGCCGCGCAGGCGTCCGGCTGGATCGAAAAGCTGCTCCAGAGCCTCAAGAGCGCCGGTATATCTGTACCGGCCTTTGCTTCCGGAGCCATTGTACATGGTCCGACGCTTGCCATGGTTGGCGACAATCCCGGCGCGCGGACAAATCCGGAGGTCATCGCGCCGTTATCGGACCTTGAAGACATCATGTCTGGCGGCGGAAATGGAGAGACGGTTGCCGTCCTGCGCCAAATTCTTGCCGCTATCCAATCCGGGCGCAACGTCCAGGTTACGATCTCCCGGGATGAAGTCGGTCATGCGGCGGCCACTTGGATCGACGAAGAGTACCGCCGTGGGCGGAATCCGATTTCGTCGTTGTAAGGAGGTGCTGGAGAGTGTATCTCGCCATCAATGGTAATGAAATCCCTGTATACCCCAATAAATTTCAAGTGTCGGTCATGGACCTCGATGACGCGGAATCGACCATGCGGACGGCGGACGGGACGCTTAGCCGAGACAGAATTGCCGTCAAGCGGCAGATAGAAATGTCGTGGCCGGCCATAAGGTGGGAGCAGCTCTCGGCACTCCTATCGATGATGGCTGACGAATTCTTTCAATTCACATATCCCGATCCGATGTCCGGTCAGCAGGAGACGCGAACGATGTATGTTGGCAATCGACAGGCTCCATTAGCGATTCAGAAAAACGGGGTTTACTGGTGGCAGGACCTCCAGCTGACCCTTACGGAGCAGTGAGGCTCTATGTACCCTATCTCTCAAGTATTCTCCGACCGGCTGCAACGCCGGGATCGGATTTGGTTCCTGAAAGTCGACATCGCTGGAACCGAATTTGGCCCCGATGTGGTGGTCGATTTTTCTATTGACGGCAGTTTGGCCGAGAGCAGCAACGATTTCACGATCGGCACTGTGATTCCTTCCAAATTGACGCTTCGGCTGAGAACCAACGAGGTCATTCCGCCGAATGCCCGTGTCGTGCCTTATGTCGCACTTTCGACGGCCGGAGTTACTTGGGACGAGGCTGATTTTCCTTGGGATGAAGCTGATTTCTCTTGGGACGGAAGTTCGGGAACGGATTGGCTTCCTCTTGGCGAATTCTTTGTTGATTCGCGCGAGAAGGTAAATAACCTTTGGGTGTTCACATGCTACGATAAGCTGGTACAAGCGAATGCCCCGTATATTTCGTCTTTAACCTATCCGGCAACGATGCAAGCGGTCTGGAACGAAATCTGTACGCAGCTTGGTTACAGTTTTGATAGCAGCGTGCAGATTAATCCGGCATACCAAATTGCCGTTGCGCCGACCGGGTATACCTATCGTCAAATGATGGGGTACATCGCCGCGGCGAATGCGGCCAGCGTATTCGTCGGAAAAGATGGAACGATCAAGTTTAAGCGGTTCGCCGCGGCGGATATGCCGGTTTTCAACATGACTCCGACAGATTACATCAGGGTCCGCCAGACCAACCCGGTCAAGTCGTATACGCGGATCGTTGTTACTTACGACACGGAGCAGCAGCTTACCTACGAGGCTGGAACCGGCGACGACGCGCATACGCTCAAACTGGAAAACCCGTTCGTGACACAGCAGATGGTCAATGACATGCTCGCCGTTATGAACGGGTTTTCGTACCAGCCGATGGAGATGGATGCCCGCGGCTATCCGCAATTCGAACTCGGCGATGTGCTTACGTTTGACCAACAGGTAAGCACCAGATGGAACGAGACGGCCACGCCGTGGGACGAGACGGAGATGACCTGGGACGGGTTTATCTCGTTTCAGACGATCATCCTGCACCAGACTTACACGTTCCGCGGCGGGCTGTCGATGAGCATAGACGCACCGTCGAAGTCGGATCAACAGAGCGAGTTCCAGGTTGAGGGCACTATCACGGGCCAGATCAACAAACTCAATCAGACAGCGGTCAAGTTGTCCAGAAATTACTTCGGCGTGACGATTACGCGGGAGGACGGGCTGGTCATTGAGCGTGATGATCATGCCAGCAAAGCCGTTTTCAATTCCGACGAATTGACGTTCTATAAGGGCACCCAAAAGGCACTTTGGTTCGACTTGCCGTCCAACTCCTATAAATTTACCGGTGTCATCGAGGCCAGCAGTTTCATTGGCGGCAACATCACGATCGGCAGCGGTAACAACGTCTTCAAGGCAGACGCAAACGGGATATACCTTGGAAGTGCCTCATTCGGCTCCGCGCCATTCCGTGTCAACATGGCCGGCCTAATGGTTGCTCAAGGCGGCCAGTTCAGCGGAACGATAACGGCATCGAGCTTCTTTGGCGGCACGATTACTGGAGCGCTCATACAGACGTCGGCAAGTGATCCGCGGGCGTTTTTGTCGTCTACTGATGCGACTATTGGATATGAATTCAATTCGAGCCGAAAGCTATTGATTGGTCCAGGAAGCGGAGGAAACCCGATTCTCGCTTTCGGAGATGGTTCCAACGTAACGGCATTTTCGCAATTAGGAGCGGATTTCAGAATGGAGAGTACAGGTGCAATCCACGTAGAGACCAATGGTGCAGGGTTTTATGTTGACGGGGTTCGCATAGGATGACAGCAAATAATTAACTGTTGTACAATGGTGAAAAATACCATTGTAGAGGTGGGAAAAGCCATGAAAAGACTTATCGTTGGTGTTCTCATCGGTTTCTTGCTGTCGTTCTCTACATCCGTCTATGCCGATATTAAAAGCTTAATCGGACGGACCGTAGAAGGAGAATTTCCTATTACCGTTAATGGGCAGAGGTTGGATGAGAAAGCGGCTGTCATCGATGGAAAAAGCTATTTGCCGGTTCGAGCAATAGCAGAGGCCGAAAATCAAGACGCTTACTTCAATGCCGATCTTGGAATCGTGCTTGTGGACAAGGGGGGAGTGTCGGTGCCACCAATTGATCAAGAAGGTTCGCTTACTGATGTAGATTCCATTGAGGCGCAGATCACAGCCATTAATCAACAAATAAATGATATAGATTCAAGAATTAAGGACTTGGAAAATAGCAAAAAGACACTGCAAGGTGCCGCCAACCTACTTAAAACTGGAGAACCGGATTTTTCTTCGTTTGATACGAAAATAAATGAATTAAATGCAGAAAAAGCCGATCTTGAGACTCAAAGGGCTGCGCTTGAGCAGCAGAAGGCGGATTCCGAATCACAATGAAAGGCCTCAAAGTCCTGATCGGAATAGTCGTTATAGCCGCTGGAATTTATTTCGGAGTCAAACTGAGCGATCCGCAGAAAATAGAATTTCCTGATTTCAAGATAAGGGATCAATATACAGTATCCCAATTAGTTGTGGAAAAACCGATTTTCGGATCAATTACCGCGGCTACGGATGTGACCGTGAATAAGGATGCAGACTGGCCTCTATATGTCATTGCTGTTTTCTATGGAGATAACAATAAGCGTCTGGCGGTCGCAAAGGGCGAAATAAATGGACAGCTTTACAAAGGCGACACCACAACGGTAAAGCTTAAATTCGACAATAGTGCTGAACTAAAGGACATAAAAAACGTACGAATGGAGATCAGGCCAGTAACACCACTTGAAACTTTGCAGGAACTAGCCGAAACACTCAAGGAAATGCCTATAAACAAATTACCGTAAAAGCCTGCCTATATGGCACGGCTTTTTATTTTGCCGAAAGGAGCAGTCCAATGGCTAAGATCAAGCCAGTCATCCAAATCGAGATTGACCCGACGCACCCCGTCCCGGAAATATGCCAAGTCATCATGGCTGTGATGCCCTTCCATCCGGGGCAGGATGAGGCGATCCTGCGCGGGGTGAAGGAAGCGGTGGAGAAGCGGCTCGAACAATTGAGAGGAGGCACGCAAAACGATGGCAAACAGGTACGCTAATCTGATTGGCAGCAATAAGATCAAGGACGAGTACACAAAGATCAACACTGGTTTCGATGGCGTCCAATCGGATATGGATGCAACGAACCAGAAGATCGACAACCATATCGGCAGCGGCGGCACGGCGCATGCAACAGCAACAGGGAGTGCCGCGGGATTTATGTCTGCCGGGGATAAAACTAAACTCGACGGCATCGAAGCCGGGGCCGAAGTCAACCAGAACGCCTTTACTCAAGTCAACGATGTGCCTGCCGGGACGCCGGAGGATATGCTCACGGTCGAGGGCGGTACAGGGATCGTCGTTACGACAAACCCGGCGGCGAAGAAAGTCATCATCACCGCTACTGGGGAGGCTACACCGGCGCCGCACGGCAGCAGCCATACGTCGGACGGGAGCGACCCTATTCCGAATGCGACGACGACGCGCAGTGGGCTTATGAGTGCAGCGGATAAGACGAAGCTGGATAGTATTCCAAATGATATTCAAAGTCAATTAGATGGGCTGTCTGCGGACGTCTCAACAGTCCAGAACGATCTTGCAACCCACGAAGCCGATTATAAATCGCACGTACCCTACGCCACCGCCACCGGCTCCGCCAACGCCTATGCGGTCACGCTCAACCCGGCTCCTACGGCTTACGTGGAAGGCATGGCGCTGTCTGTGAAGATCAACGCCGACAACACTGGCGCGGCTACGATCAACGTAAACGGCCTGGGAGCCAAAGCGATCAAGAAAGCAAACGGCAGCGACGTATCGGCGGGCGGTCTGAAAGCCGGCGGCGTATATACGCTGCGGTACGACGGCTCGGCTTTTATCTTACAGGGTGAGGGGAGGGATGACATACCCGCAAGCGATATACGCGCAGGAGCCGTATATGATGGGATTGTTGGAACCTATACAAGTGATGCTACGGCCACTGCGGCGGACATCCAGCAGGGGCTGGTGGCCTACGCGAATGGTCAGAGGTTGGTAGGTACGAGTACAAGAAAGCGGTGGGCGACGGGGACGCTGAATGGAAGTCTAAATTCAAACCTGACTTTTAATATTT
>Ga0207789_1000379_pt1 | contig 17294 bp, 15 predicted proteins | sample HigsolmetaGSP12D_FD_184840 | JGI IMG/M metagenome (GOLD analysis project Ga0207789, IMG submission 184840) | High solid enriched microbial communities from the Joint BioEnergy Institute, USA - SP1-2-D (SPAdes) | ecosystem: Engineered > Bioreactor > SSF (Solid state fermentation) > Aerobic >...
GGAGACTGCGACCTGATTTCGCTCACTCCTTAAAAAATACAGTATTTTCCATTCAGCCGTTTTGTGAACGGCTTATTTGGCATGCTCATTTCCCTTGCTGCGTGCGTTGGCTATGGATTTCAGACTTATCTCCCGAATGCCGCTCACCTATGAATCTTATGCGAAGGACGCGCGGAAAGATTCGGCCGGGACAAGAAGAAGCGCCAATTCCGCCGGGCCGTCGGGGGTTTAACCGGGCCGATTCGGTGAATACTGGTTGATAGGCTCTGAGGCCAGGAAGTCCGGATCAGCCCGACCTAGCCGCGGCTTTGTCCCGGCCGGGGCGGTCCCGCCCGCGCACCGGCAGGCGCAAGGCCGCCCCCGGACCGGCGGAGGGCGGATCGTCCGCAACCTTCTTCAAGCTTCTCGTTGACATCGCATAGGCCCTGTGATAAATTATTTTAGTAACCTTAAGGTGGAGTTATATGCACAGGCCCTGAATCCCAAGCGAAACGCCAGGTTTCGTTGTCGTGAAGCGGCGAAGCGGTCGTTTGCGCTTGGATTCAATTTGTTTATGAAGTTGGCAAGCCCGGGAGGTGGGACATATGCGGGTGATCATTACGCTCGCTTGCACGAGCTGCAAGCAACGGAACTACACGACGACCAAGAACAAACGGACGCACTCCGATCGGATCGAGCTGAAGAAGTACTGCAAGTTCTGCAACGCGCATCTTCCTCACCGTGAAACTCGGTAAGTCGTAGGAGGTTAGGACGTGACTTTCCTTGCCAAGATGAAACAGAGCTTTGGGTCTTTTTTCTCGTTCTTTGGCGACAGCTGGAGCGAGCTGAAGAAAGTCCGCTGGCCTAAGCGGAAAGAGTTGACCAGCTATACGATCGTCGTGGTCGTGACCGTGCTGCTGGTGACAATCTACTTCTGGGTCCTGGACATCATCATTTCGCGGCTCGTCGATCTCGTCATTTGATGCGGGAACCTAAAGGTGGCATTTCGATGGAGAAAAGATGGTATGTGGTTCACACGTACTCCGGGTACGAGAACAAGGTGAAGACGAACCTGGAGAGGCGCGTGGAATCGATGGGGATGCAGGACAAGATCTTCCGCGTCCTCGTCCCGATGGAAGAAGAGATCGTCAGCAAGGACGGCAAGAAGAAGTCGGTGATGCGCAAGGTGTATCCCGGCTACGTGCTTGTGGAGATGATCCAGACCGACGATTCCTGGTACGTGGTGCGCAACACGCCCGGCGTCACCGGGTTTGTCGGCTCCACGGGGGCGGGATCGAAGCCGACGCCGCTCCTGCCCGAGGAAGTGGACCAGATTCTGCGTCATATGGGCATGGAAGAGCCGAAGCCGGTCATCGACTTCGAGCTGAAGGAGAACGTCCGCGTCAAAGTCGGGCCTTTCGCCAATTTTGTCGGTTCGGTCGAAGAGATTCTGCACGACAAGAGCAAGCTGAAAGTCCACGTCAACATGTTTGGTAGGGAAACCCCGCTTGAGTTGGATTACACCCAAGTGGAAAAGATATAATATCCGGTTTCTGGCAACAGCGGGAGGAGCGCCCGGCGTCTCCGTTGAACCGCACTTTGGGGCAAGGAGGTGTGCATCATGGCCAAGAAAGTCATCAAGATGGTGAAGCTGCAAGTTCCCGCAGGCAAGGCGAACCCGGCTCCGCCGATCGGTCCCGCGCTCGGCCAAGCGGGCGTGAACATCATGGCGTTCTGCAAGGAGTTCAACGCTCGTACCGCCGACCAAGCCGGTCTGATCATTCCGGTCGTCATCACCGTATTCGAGGATCGTTCCTTCACGTTCGAGACGAAGACGCCGCCGGCTGCCGTATTGCTGCGCGTCGCCGCCGGCATCGAGAAAGGTTCCGGCGAACCGAACAAGAAGAAGGTCGCCACCGTCAAACGGGCGAAAGTCCGCGAGATCGCCGAGCAGAAGCTCGCCGACCTGAACGCGGCTTCCGTCGAAGCGGCTATGCGCATGATCGAAGGCACCGCCCGCAGCATGGGCGTCGCCATCGAAGACTGATTCCGGCCGGGTCGAGTTCCCGCAGCCGGATACGCTCCGGACGAATCGTCCGGCGCACGTGGGAGGCCGTCCGCCAGACTCCCTGTCCGGGAGCGCGGATTGGAACAAACCGTTAGCACCACGCAAGGAGGAGAACAACATGGCTAAGCGCGGCAAGAAGTACGCGGAAGCTGCCAAGCTGATCGATCGCGATGCGACGTACGAGCCGCTTGAAGCGATCGAGCTGGTGAAGAAGGCGGCTTCGGCCAAGTTCGACGAATCCGTCGAAGTGGCCGTACGTCTCGGCGTCGATCCGAGAAAGCAAGACCAGAACGTCCGCGGCGTCGTCGTCCTGCCTCACGGCACGGGCAAGACCAAGCGCGTTCTCGTGTTCGCCAAGGGCGACAAGGTCAAGGAAGCGGAAGCCGCAGGCGCCGATTACGTCGGCGATGCGGACCTGATCAACAAGATCCAACAAGGCTGGTTCGAGTTCGACGTCTGCGTCGCGACTCCGGACATGATGAGCGAAGTCGGGAAGCTCGGCCGTATACTCGGCGGCAAAGGCCTCATGCCGAACCCGAAAGCCGGCACCGTGACGAACGACGTGGCGAAAGCCGTGCAAGAGATCAAGGCCGGTAAGATCGAATACCGTCTGGACAAAGCCGGACAAATTCACGCTCCGATCGGCAAGGTATCGTTCGACGCCCAGAAGCTCGACGAGAACCTCAAGGCGCTGATCGACGCGCTGAACCGTGCGAAGCCGGCCGCCGCCAAGGGCGTGTACCTGAAGAACATCTCGGTTTCTTCGACGATGGGACCGGGCGCCCGGGTCAACACCGCCGCCTACCGTTAATCGGACGCATCGGCGACGTGACGGTTGACAGGCTGCGGATAAAGTGATACGCTCACGAAGTTGAATATCGATACCGTAGACCGTAGGTGCCGCGAGGCTTAATTTCCTACCGAGGTGTGTGAATAGAGGGAAGGCGGGCTCCCACTCAAGGGAGCCGCCCGAATCGCGTCATGCCTCCGCAGCGTCTGCGGAGGCATTTCTTTGCCGCCGCCGGACGCTGCGCGACTTGAGATACGGTGATTCCGAACCAGGAGGTGTGCGAATATGGCAAATGCGAAAATCATTGCCGCCAAGCAGCAGGAAGTGGAGCAGATCGCAACGAAGCTGCGCGAATGCGCCAGCTCCGTCGTCGCCGACTACCGCGGCCTGAACGTGGCGCAAGTGACCGAGCTGCGGAAGTCGCTCCGCGAAGCGGGCGTCGAGTTCCAAGTGCTCAAAAATTCGCTGGTCAGCCGCGCGGCCGCAAGCGCCGAACTGAACGAGCTCGAATCCGTGCTGAGCGGGCCGACCGCCGTGGCGTTCAGCAAGGACGACGCGGTTGCCGCCGCGAAGATTCTGAACGACTTCGCGAAGAAGTACGAGGCGCTCAAGCTCAAAGGCGGCGTCGTCGAAGGACGTTTCGTCGACAGCGAGCAAGTGAAGGCGCTGGCGAACCTGCCGTCCCGCGAAGGCTTGCTGTCCATGCTGCTCAGCGTGCTGCAAGCGCCGATCCGCAACTTCGCGCTCGCGGTCAAGGCCGTCGCCGAGAAGAACGAAGCCAGCGCGTAAGGCCGGGTTGTTCCGGCAAGCGACGCGCCTCGCAAGACCTATCCCAACCCAAACCATTGGAGGTACGTGTTCATGAGCAAAGAGCAAATTTTGGAAGCCATTAAGGGCATGAGCGTTCTTGAACTGAACGAGCTCGTCAAAGCCATCGAAGAAGAATTCGGCGTTACCGCGGCGGCTCCGGTCGCCGTCGTTGCGGGCGGTGCCGGCGGCGCTGCCGAAGCTGCCGAACAGTCGGAATTCGACGTCATTCTCGCGGAAGCCGGCGCTTCCAAGATCAACGTCATCAAGGTCGTTCGCGAAATTACGGGCCTCGGCCTGAAGGAAGCGAAAGACGTCGTCGACAACGCTCCGAAGCCGATCAAGGAGAAGGTTTCCAAGGAAGAAGCCGAATCCATCAAGGCGAAGCTCGAAGAAGCCGGCGCCAAAGTCGAACTCAAGTAATCGATCGATTGATCGCCTAACGTTCAGACCCCTTGAAGAATTCGTCATTCTTCGAGGGGTCTGTTCATAAGGCAAGGAGGACAGGGCATGAGCGAGCACTATTATACCCCGAAACCGCAAGCCGCCAGCGATCGGCGGACGTTCGAGGTCGAGCTGCGAGGCAGCCGCTTCCGCCTGGCCTCCGATGCCGGCGTGTTTTCGCGGGGCGGGGTGGACTACGGCAGCCGCGCATTGATCGAGCGAATGGCATTTGCGGAGGACGCCAGCGTGCTCGATGTCGGCTGCGGCTACGGGCCGATCGGACTGGCCGCCGCCCGCCTTGCGCCGCGAGGACATGTGACGATGCTGGACATCAACGAGCGGGCGGTCGAGCTGGCCCGCGAGAATGCGCGCGCCAACGGGATCGCCAACGTCGAAGTGTTGCAGAGCGATCTTTACGGCGCCGTGGAAGGCCGACGGTTCGACGTCATTCTGTCCAATCCGCCGATTCGGGCGGGCAAAGCCGTCGTGCATCGAATTTTGTCGGAGGCGAAGAAGCATCTGACCGCCCAAGGCGCGCTGTGGATCGTCATCCAGAACAAGCAGGGCGCTCCGTCGGCGCGGGCCAAGCTGGAAGTGACGTTCGGCCACGATGCGGTCGAAGAGATCGGCAAGGATAAAGGCTATCGCATCTACAAGGCGACGGCGACGGGCTGAGTCGACGGCCGGCCGATTGGATCGATAGGCGTTCCAGGACGGTTGCGGCCGGCCGGCGGAACGCCTTTTTTTCGTTAGGACAGGAAGGAAGGCGGACTAACCGATCCTCCGGGGAATGAACCGATCCGGGTAGGAGATTCTGTTCATGGCATGGAGGATCGAGCCATTGAAGCGGCGGGTGTCCTGTCGTACGATGGCAGCGGCATGACCAAATCGAATGAGAGGAGGCTGCGGTTGTAAGCGGTTACGAACGAGACGGAGGGATGAATGGCAAGCGGAACGACTTTCAAGACTTTCAAACGAGGAGGGCTTGACATGAGAAGATGGATGGCGCTTCTGTTCGTCGTGCTGATCGGATTGCCCTGGTTGCAGCCGCTCCCCTCGGCCCATGCGGCTTACGATCAGCTGCCCGCTTTTCCGGGGGCGGAAGGCTTCGGCTATGCGGCGAAGGGAGGCCGCGGCGGCGAAGTGTATCATGTGACCAGCGACGAGCTCACCGGTCCGGGCACGTTCTACGACGCGGTGATGACCGCCGGGACAACGCCGCGCACGATTGTGTTCGACATCTCGGGCGAAATTACGATCCCGCAGATCGTCGCCCGCAACAAATCGAACATTACCATCGCGGGGCAGACCGCGCCGGGAGACGGGGTGACGATCCGGGGCAACAATATCCGGTTCATCGATTGCAGCGATATCGTCATCCGGTATATGCGGTTCCGTCTGGGCGCTCAAGATTTCCAGGACGATACGATGTATTTCGAAGACAGCCAAAACGTCATCATCGACCATTCCTCCTTCTCTTGGGGCACCGATGAAGTGCTGTCGATCAAGAGCAAGGATTACGACCACCCGAAATCCCGGAATATTACCGTACAGTGGTCCATCATCTCGGAGGGCCTGCTGACCCACTCGATGGGCGGTCTGATCGAGATGAATACGATCACGATGCACCATAATCTGTATGCGCACAACAACGACCGCAATCCGAAGACGAAGGGGCAGATTGACTTCGTCAACAACGTCGTTTACAACTGGGGCCAGTTCCCCTACGTGGCCGGCGGCGAATCCGGCACGAAGGGTTACGGCAACGTTGTCGGCAATTATTTTATCGCGGGAATCAATTCGGAGAACCCCGAGTATGCCGTCGTTCGCGGCAACGAGAACTACAGCCTGTACCTGGAAAACAACCGGATCGACAGCAACAAGAACGGGAAGCTGGACGGCAAGGATACGGGCGGCGGCATGATGGAGGCCGAACGGCCGAGCGTCCTGGTTCCGAAGCGCTTCGAGTATCCTCCGGTCCATACGGAGGAGCCGGAGGAGGCGTACCGGCACGTTCTGGATTACGCCGGAGACTCTCTCGCCCGGGACGCGGTGGACAAGCGGGTGACGGGCAGCGTGCGCAACCAGACCGGGGCGATTATCGGCGACGAGGACGATGTCGGCGGATTCCCGCAGCTGAAGCGGGAAGCGGCTCCCGCCGATACGGATCGGGACGGCATGCCGGATCGATGGGAATTGGCGAACGCGCTGAACCCGAACGATCCCAAGGACCGCAATGGGGATTCGAACCAGGACGGCTACACGAATCTGGAAGAATACCTGAACGAGTTGGCGGCTCCGGGATTCCCCGAAGATTATCCGCTGACGCCGCCGGACTGGTCCGGCACGCCGTTCGAACCGCCGGCCGTCTCCGTGCCGGAGCCCGAACCGGAGCCGGTGCCGCCCTTGAACGGGGAAACGGTTCGGAGCGCTTCCGTTCATGACGACAGTGCGAGCGGCGCCGCCAACGCTTCGGCCTGGTCGGTCCAAGAGGGGCTGAAGCCCGGGGACTTCGTGGCGGGGGATCGTCTGACCGGGAGTAAAGTCTACAAGTTCGTGTCCGTGCCGGACGAAGTCAGAGGAGCGGAATGGATTCGGACAGCGGTAGGTTCGAGAAGCGCCGCGAGCGACGATCTGCTGTCCTTCTACCTGGCCGCGGATGCCGACGTGTACGTCGCCCACGATGCGAGAATCACGACGAAGCCGCAGTGGCTGACGGCTTCTTATGAAGATACCGGGCTCGCCGTCACGGACGATCAGCCGGTGCAGTACGAACTCTACAAGAAGCGTTATCCGGCCGGCTCCCATATCGTCATGGGACCGAACGGGAGCACTTCGCGAATGAACTATTTCGTGATTGTCAAGCCGGCGTTCCCGGATACGCCTCCTCCGGTTTCCGCTCCTTCGGGATTGACGTCAACGTTGGCGGATGGGCCGGCGATATCGCTGCAATGGTCGCCCGTCGACGGGGCGGCCGCCTATTTGATCTATCGCTCGTCTACGATGGATCCGTACGATCGGGTCGTCGGCAGCTCCGCCTCGGCAACGTTCACGGATTCGACCGTCGAGCTGGGAGCGATCTATCGGTACCGGGTGTCCGCCGTAAGCTCCGGCGGCGAATCCGCGCTTTCCGGCGCCGCGGAGGCGCTCGCCTACGACTCTTCGCAGCCGCTTCCGCCCGCGCCAGCGGGGCTTCAGATCACGGCGACGAAGAGCCTCTCCGTTGATCTGGCTTGGACGCCCTTGGACGGTGTCGTCGGGTACAACATTTATCGCGCCGCCGATTCGGAAGGCCCTTACGAGCGGGTCGATTACTCGCGATCGGCCTCGTACACGGATCGGTCGGTGAACCCGTCCACCACGTACTTTTACCGGATAACGTCGGCAGCGGCGGGCGGGGAATCCCCTCCTTCCGAATCCGTATCGGCGACGACCAAGGCGCCGGTCGCCATGCCGCAAGCGCCGGCAGGTCTGACCGCAACCCGCGCGACAACGTCCGCGTTCGAACTGGCCTGGCGGCCGTCCGAATCCGCCGAACGCTACAACCTCTACCGGAAAGGGAACGAAGAGGACGGCTACACCTTGATCGCCAGCACGGCGGCGGCCGGCTACATCGACGATAGCGTGAGCGCAGGCCAAACCGGCTATACGTACCGGGTTACGGCCGTCAACGAGATGGGCGAGTCCGAACCGTCCGAGGAGCTGGCCGTCGCCATGCCTTTGCCCGAGAAACCCGAGCGCTTGATTGTCGGTCTTAAAGGAGAGACGTTCGTCGGGCTCATCTGGACCCCTGGCGGCGGGGCCACGCAATATAACGTCTATCGATCTTCCCCGGGCAAAAAGGACGAGCTCGTCGGCAGCGCCAAAGTCGATACGTTCTACGACCGTTCCGTCGAGCCGGGGCAGCATTATATCTACTACATCAAAGCGCAGAACGCGTCCGGCGAATCGAAAAAATCGAATGCCGTATCCGTCTGGACGACCGCAGGGTCGGGCGAATAAAGCGTTTGCCGCCGCGAAACGCCGGATCGTGCGGGATCAGGCCGGGCAAGAAGCTCCCCGAACGGAGGAGCTTCTTGCCGCTTGCGGACGCGACCAACCGATTCGCCAACCGACCAACCGATCCTCCGACGAGCGGCTGCGCGAACTTTTTTTCAGGGAAAATCGCCGTTACGTCTCCAAGCTGCAAACCCGTTTCAACAATTTGCTCATTCCGTGGCGAATTGATCGATTGTGGCGGCTTCCGGGCGGCGGGTATGATGGCGTTGCGCCGTTCAACGCAGAAGCGGAAGGGAGGTTAAACGAATCGGAACCCGCCATGGCAAGAACCGTTATCTCGCGAACATCCGCAAGCACTGGATGCTGTATGTCATGATTTTCCCGGGCATTCTGTACTACGCGGTGTTCAAGTACGTACCGCTCATGGGGAGCGTCATCGCGATTCAGGATTTCAAGATTTTGAAGGGAATATGGAACAGCCCCTGGGTCGGTTTGGACAATTTCCAGTTTATTTTCTCTTATCGGGATTTCTATGTTGTGCTGAGGAATACGGCGATCATTGCCTTTTACAAGCTGGTCTTCGGATTCCCCGCTCCGATCCTGCTGGCGCTGCTGTTCAACGAGATCCGGCTGATGCTGGTCAAGCGGTTCGTCCAAAGTTTGTTCTACCTGCCGCACTTTCTGTCCTGGGTCGTCGTCGGCGGGATTGTGTTCGAGGTGCTGTCGAGTCAAGGGATCGTCAACGTCATTCGCGGCTGGTTCGGCTACGAGCCGGTGCTGTTCATGCAGACGGAGAAATACTTCCGCACGATCGTCGTGCTGTCTGGAATCTGGAAGGGCGTCGGTTGGGGAACGATCATCTATCTGGCCGCGATCGCCGGCGTCAATCCGAACTTGTACGAAGCCGCGGTGGTCGACGGCGCGAACCGGTTCAAGCAGACGCTTCACATCACGCTGCCGACGATGCTGCCGACGGTCGTGGTGCTGTTCCTGTTGGATATCGGCAATTTCCTCGAGCTGGGATTCGATCAGATCTATAACCTGTTGACGCCCATGACGTATTCGGTTGGGGACATCATCGAGACTTACGTTTACCGGGCCGGGGTGCTGCAAGGGCAGTACAGCGTCACGACGGCGATCGGGCTGTTCCAGTCGGTCATCGGCTTCGCCCTGCTGTGGGCGTTCAACCGTCTGGCGAGAAAAACGGAACAGGGGCTGTGGTAAATGAAACCGTCAACCGGAGAAAAAGTGTTTCAGGCGTTCAACTATGCGTTTATGTTGGCGGCATCCGCGACGATGGTGTTCCCGCTGCTGCAGCTGCTGGCCGTATCCTTCAGTTCGCCGGAGGCCGCGGACTCGAAGAAAGTGTTCCTGCTCCCGGTCGAGTTTACGATGGGAACTTGGGAGCATGTGCTTCGCAACGAAGCGCTGTGGACGTCGTTCGGCGTCACCGTCTTCATTGCGGTCGTCGGCACTTTCTTAAGCGTGCTGTTCTCGCTGCTGACGGCCTATCCGCTCTCGCGCCAGGAATTCCTGCTTCGCAAGCCGATCATGCTCGGAATCGTCATTACGATGATCTTCAACGCGCCGATGATTCCGTATTTCTTGACGGTGCGGGAACTCGGGCTGATGAACTCGATCTGGGTGCTCATCGTTCCGGGCCTGATCGGGACGTTCAACATGATCGTGATCCGGACGTTCCTGATGGGCATCCCTTCGGAATTGGACGATGCCTCCCGCATCGACGGCTGCAACGACTTCGGCACCTTGTTCCGCATCCATCTGCCGCTGTCGAAACCGGTCATCGCTACCGTCAGCCTGTTCTATGCGGTCGGCTATTGGAACACGTTCACGCAAGCGGTACTGTTCATCCGCGACCAGACGAAGTGGCCGCTGCAGATGCGGCTGCGGACGTATTTGCAATCCCCGGAAGAGCTGGCGAGCGTCAACATGTTCCTTGGGGATTACGATTTCAATACGACAACGCTGAAGGCGGCGACCATTCTGTTCGCGACCATTCCGATCGTTCTGGTGTATCCTTTCTTGCAGAAGTACTTTGTCAAAGGCTCGCTGCTCGGATCTCTCAAAGGTTAAGGAGGACGATGAATGCGGAACTTATTGCGGAAAAAACCGGCGGCCGCCGCCATGCTGGCCGCCGCGCTGACGGCTGCGTTTCTGTCCGGCTGCGGTGGCAACAACGAAGCGGCTTCGTCTTCGGAAGCGTCAGGCTCGCAGGAAGGCTATACGACGGTCAAAGTGTTCAAGAGCCATATGGGCGTCGGCACCATCCCCGACGAGAACAATCCGCACGTTCAGTACGTCGCGCAGAAGACGGGCGTCGTCTATCAACTGGTGACCTCGCCGCCGGGCTCGGAACCGACGGAATTCCTCAACACGCTGATCGCATCGGGCGAGCTTCCCGATATTCTCCGTCCGATCGGCGGCGTCGAGCAGACGCTGATTACGCAGGGCGGAGCGCTGGCGCTGGACGATCTGCTGCCGAAGTACGCGCCGAACGTCTGGAAGAACATTCCGCAGGAGGCGTGGGACGTCGTGCGCTCCGCATCTCCGGACGGCAAAATTTATTCGTGCCGAAAGTATTCCTCGTGCCGGAACGCGCGCCGATGATCCGCAAGGATTGGCTTGACAAGCTGGGCCTTGAGCTTCCGAAGACGACGGAAGATTACAAGAACGTGCTGCGGGCGTTCCGCGACAAGGATCCGAACGGCAACGGCAAGCAGGACGAACTGCCGACGACCGGCCGCGAATACGGGAAATGGATGGACCACCTGTTCGCGATGTTCGGCGTCGCCATGTGGGAAGGCAATCCGGAGTGGGACATCTACGACGGGAAAATTCAATACGCAGGCGTCACGAAAAACATGAAAGCCGCCATCGCCTACATCCGCGACTTGTACAAGGAGAAGCTGCTCGACAACGAGACGTTCTTGAACAAGGGAGAAGTGTGGACGGCCAAGATCAACAACAACCTGGTCGGCAGCTGGTACCATCTGCCCGCCAACTTGCCCGACCGCTTCGCCGCGATGAAGAAGGGCGCGCCCGACGCCTACATCGTCGGCATGCCGCTGCCGAAGGCGGAAGGGTTCGACGGCTTCGTCACGCAGAAGAGCATGGGCGAACCGGAATGGCTCATTCCGAAGAAGGCGGAAGCGAAGGCGCCCTACTCGCTCAAGCTGCTCGATTTCTTCTACGACAAGGCCAACGACGAGTTCATCCGCTACGGAATCGAAGGCATGCAGCACAAGGTGGTGGACGGCAAGAAAGTGCTGCTTCCGGCGGACGAGAACCGTTCGCTCGCCCTCGGCATGCGCAACCTGACGACCTCGGAAGACATGGAGATCCGGATCGAGGAGACGATGCCCGAGGACATGCAGCAGATGGTCAAGGACATCTTCAAGGTCAGCACCGCAGACGCGCGGCGAATCGCCGGAGACGGCTTGCCGAACACGGTGTACGAAGGATATCCGGACATCCAGTCGCACAAGCTGTTCCAGGAATATTTGACCAAGATCGTCATCGGCGAATGGCCGATCGGGAAGTTCGACGAATTCGTCGATCGTTGGAACAAGGCCGGCGGCGCCGAAGTCACGAAGCGGGTTCAGGAATGGTACGACAAAGTGAGAGCGGGGAAGGCCGGCTGATCCCGATTGCCGCCGGTCCTTGGCGAACGGAGAGCACAGCGGGCGGGAAGATGGGGCGGAAGCGGGAAAGCAACCGGGACGCGCGGCGGATTTCTGCAAACGGATTCAATGTATAATGAGGAGGTACATGCCGGAAGGTGGGGGAAATCCGAAATGACACATTGGATCCAGGAGAGGCTCAAGCTCAGCCTGGCTCATACGCAAGCCCGTCTCGTGCTGCTGCTCACCGTCTCCGTCTTTCTGATCATTCTGGCCGTCAGCATCACTTCGTACTACACGTCCAAGTCGGTGCTGCAGGAGGAATTGAGCGTGCCGCAGCATCAGATGCTGCAGCTGCATATGAACGCCATCGAAGAAGCGATTCGCGAGATCGACCAGATTGCCGTTCAGATCGCCATCAATTCGAATATTTATAAATTTTTGACCGCGCCCGAGCAGAATTCATATGCGAACATCTCGGCCATATATCAGATGCTGTCGACAAGGATCGCCAATTCACCTTATATCAACAGCATCTATGTCTACGACATCGCGAGGGAAAGCTTTGTGGCCATCCCGCAAGGGTACAGTTCCAGCAAGCTCACGTTCCCGGATTCGGAGTGGGTTGAAGTGGCGGACGAATTCGGCGACGAAGTGTCCATGATCAAGAAGCGGGAAGTCCCCGAAGGAACGGGCAATCAAGGCTCGGATTTGACGCTGTTCCGCAAGATTCTCATCCAGGGCCGGCTCAAGGGCATTATCGCCGTCAATCTGAAGGCGGGAGAACTGTTCGGCAAGCTGGACCCGATGGCCTTCTCACGCGTGGACAGCACGCGCTACATCATCGATGCGGACGGCGAAATTCTGTATTCGGTGTCCAACTACGAGTTCGATCAGGATGCGGCCAGGCAGGTGCTGGCGTCGCTAAGGGAGAGCGAGCGGGGAGATTTCACGTTCCGCAACCGCAACCTGCTCGTCAACCGGATCGAATCGCCGCTGACCGGGTGGCATTACGTCTCGATGGTTTCGCAGGACAGTCTGCTGGCCAAGTCCAAGACCATCCGCGACGCCACGCTGTTGGTCTCGGTTGCGGCGCTCGCGGTCGGCGTCCTGACCATCTTCTATATCAACAAGGCGGCGTTCCGCCCCGTCCGGCGGCTGCGGCGGCTGTTCAACGCGTACGGCGGCAAGCTGAAGGACGCCGAGCGGGCCGATCTGGAGAAGCTCGCCGGCGAGGTGCTGAGCAACCATGCGCACTTGTCCCAGCTCGTCCGGGAGACGCTGCCGGAAGCCGCATCGAAGTTCCTGTACGACGTCTACTCGGGGCAGATCGGCGGAAGAAGGGACATCCGGGAAAAATGGAGCCGGTTCTTCGCGAACTGGACCGGCGCTCCCTACTATGCGGCGGTGCTGTCGATCGACGCCTACGATGCGTGGTCCCGGCGCTTCCCGGGCAGCGACCATTCGCTGCTGAAGTTCGCGATCGCCAACATCACGGCGGAGCTGTTCGAGCCTTCCTGGCGGATCGTGTGCGCGGACTTCGGGGGCGATCGGACGGCCCTTCTGCTGCAGCCGCGGGGAGAAGAGGCGCAGCCGCCCCGGGACGTGCTGGCTCAGGCCGTCGACACCGTGTCCCGCCTGCTGAAATTTACCGTCACCGCGGGCGTCAGCAGTCCGCAATCGGATATCGCCCTGCTCCGGCAAGCGTTGCTGGAGGCCGAGAACGCGGCGACCTACCGGCTGTACAGGGGGTACGGCCAAGTCGTGTCTTTTCAGGATATTTCGGGGCACGAGACGATGGACGCCCGGCCGCGCGGGACGGAGCTCGACGAGCTCTCGACGGCGGTGGAGTCGGGAGACGGGGAACGGGCGTTGGAACGGCTGGACCGGCTGCTGCAGGATGTCCGCCGCAATTACGGCTACCCGTCTGAGACGCTCGCTTTCCTGAACGCGGCGCTCGAGCGTCTGGACGGCAGGGGAGCGGGCTGCGAAGCGGACCGGGACGGTCTGGAGCGGCTCGATACGCTGACGCTCGAGGATATCGAAGCGGAGCTGAGGAGACGGGCGATCGGCTTGGCCGGTCATTACCGGAGACAGGCCGAGAGCAAGGATTTCGTGCTCTGCCGCCGCATGATCGAATTCATGAAGCAGCATTACGCCGAACCGATCGGCGTTCCGGAAATTTCCGAAGCCGTCGGCGTCAGCAGCAGTCTGGCCAGCCAGCTTTTCAAACAGGAGACGAACGAGACGATCTACAACTATTTGACCCTGCTGCGAATGGAGAAGGCGAGCGAGATGCTGCGCAAGTCCGATATGAAAATAGCCGAAATCGCGCAGATGGTCGGTTACCAGCACGAGAACAGCTTCATCCGCAGCTTTCGCAAATGGAAAGACGTCACGCCCGGCAAGTACCGCGACATGATGAAAACCCGGATCGAAGCCGCGCTGGAGTAACGTAAGCTACGCTTGCGGACCTTGGGAGGAGCTATGGAAAGAAAACGCATTGTCGACCGTCATCACCCCGAATTGAACCGTCCGGACCCGCTCTCGCCGCTGTCGGTCGGCAACGGGGAATTCGCGTTTACCGCCGATATTACGGGTTTGCAGACGTTTCCGGAACTTTACGAGACGCCGCTTGGGACGATGGCGAACTGGGGCTGGCATTTCACGGGCGGGCGCGGCTGCTTTCGCCCGGAGGATGCCGAACACCAGCCGTTCGAGACGAACGGCCGAACGGTCGGATATCCGATGAAGCCGGGCGCGAGGCCGGAAGCCTATCACTGGCTGCGGCAAAATCCGCACCGGCTGCACCTGGGCCGCATCTCCTTCCGGTTCCTGGGCCCCGGCGGGGAAGAGCTCGGCTGCGGGGAAGCGGGAGCCTTCTCCCAGAAGCTTGACCTGTGGACCGGCCGGCTGACCAGCCGGTTCAACGTTCGGGGCGTTCCGGTCGACGTCGAGACGGCTTGCGATCCGGACAGCGATGCGGTCGGCGTGAACGTGCGGTCGGCGCTGATCGCCGAGGGCCGGCTGCAGGTGTTTCTGCGCTTTCCGGCCCCGGATATGACCGATACCGCCTGGGAGAAGTCGATTTTTCCCGCATGGGACCGCGACGACCGGCACTATACGGCGCTCGCTCGCATCGGAGAGAGAGCCGCTGTGCTCACGCGCCGGATGGACGAGGACGGATACTGCGTTCGCTGGGACTGGAGCGGCGGCCGGCTGGACCGGACGGGGCCGCACGAATTCACGCTCGTTCCGGACGCTTCGTCGGACCGCCTCTCCTTCTCCGTCGGCTTCGCGCCTTCCGCGCCGCCGCCCGCCGTCTCGGTCGAGAAGATTCTGGACGCGAGCGCGCGGCACTGGGAAGCGTTCTGGAACGACGGAGCGGCGATCGATTTCGCCGGCAGCTCCGATCCGCGGGCGTTCGAGCTGGAGCGGCGGGTCGTGCTGTCCCAGTTCCTGTGCGCGCTGCACAGCGGGGGTTCTCTTCCTCCGCAGGAGACCGGGCTTATGTACAACAGCTGGTTCGGCAAAGCGCATCTGGAGATGCATTGGTGGCATGCCGCGCATTTTCCGCTATGGGGAAGGGCCGGCCTTCTTGCGAAAAGCATGGATTGGTACGTTCGGATTTTGCCGGTTGCCAGGGAGCTTGCCCGGTCGCAGGGATACGAAGGGGCGCGCTGGCCGAAGATGGTCGGCTGCGACGGCGTCCCTTGCCCGTCGCCCGTCGCGCCCGGCCTCATCTGGCAGCAGCCGCACCCGATCGTGCTGGCGGGGCTGATGTACAAGGCCGATCCGACTCGGGAGACGCTGGAGCGCTACCGCGAGGTGGTGTTCGAATCCGCCGATTTCATGGCTTCGTTCGCCGTCTGGAACGGGGCGAAGCGGGCGTACGACCTGGGTCCGCCGCTCATTCCCGCGCAGGAATGCCACTCGATGCGGGAATCGGTCAACCCGCCGTACGAGCTCGAATATTGGAAATTCGGGCTGACCGCCGCCATTCGCTGGGCGGAACGGTTGGGAGCGAAGCCGAACCCGCGCTGGGGGGAAGTGGCGGGTTCGCTCGCGGCGCCGGCCCATCGGGACGGCGTCTATCTCGCGCACGAGCGGTGCCCGGATACGTTCGCGAACCATAACCGCGATCATCCGTCCATGCTGGGCGCGCTCGGGATCTTGCCGGGAACGCTTGTCGATCCGGACATCATGCGCGGAACGCTGCTGGCGGTGAAGGATCGGTGGCAATGGGACACGGCTTGGGGCTGGGACTTCCCGATGTGCGCCATGACGGCGGCGAGGCTGGGCGAGCGGGACTTGGCCGTCGATTTTCTGCTGATGGACCAGGTGAAGAACACCTACCTCGCAAACGGCCACAACTACCAGCGTCCCGGGCTGACGGCTTATCTGCCGGGCAACGGAGGATTGCTGACGGCGGTGGCGATGATGGCATGCGGCTGGGAAGGCGCTAAGGATGGCGACAATCCGGGCTTTCCGCGGGAGGGCTGGCAGGTCCGGTGGGAAGGGCTCCGGCCATGGCTGTAATTTGGACGCAAGACAGGCGAAGGAGGAACGGGGACGATGGGAAAAGGAACAGTCTGGCCTTCAGAGAAGAAAGCTTACCAGGATCGGCTGACCGGGATCGAAGTGCTGCAGTTGACCGACTACAAGGCGCACAGCCGCCATTTGTATTTTACCGAGAACGGCTGGTACGACGGGGGCGAGCGGCTGCTGTTCGTCTCGGACAGAGAGAACAGCGCGAATCTGTTCAGCCTTCGCGTCGACAGCGGGGACATCACCCAGTTGACGGATTACTTCGGCAACGACGAGCTGGACGCCTGCCTCGGCCCGGACGGCCGTTCGGCGTTCGTGAAAGTAGGGCGCAAGGTGATCCGCCTGGACCTTACTACCCTTGAGGAGAACGAGCTGTTCAAGGCGCCGGAAGGCTTCAACATCGGCAATCTCAGCTGCACGGCCGACGGCCTCTCGGTGCTCACCTGTCTGCAGGAAGACTTGTCGCATCGCATCCGGCTCGATCTCGGCAACGGGTATGTCGGCCACCGCGAGCTGATGGAGGCGGCTCCGCGCAGCCGGATCGTCCGCTTGCCCGCCGACGGCCATGGAGCGCCTGAGACCGTCTATGAAGCGAACCGGTTCATCACCCATATCAACGCCTCGCCGACCGAGTCCTGGCTGATGACGTTTTGCCACGAAGGCCCCTGGCATCTGGTAGACCACCGGATTTGGGGGTTGGACCTGCGCAGCGGCCGGGCGTGGAGAATCCGCGAGCGGCTGGAGCCGAAGGAGAAGGTCGGGCACGAATTTTTTTAACATTATAGAATTTATAAGTTTTGGGGTGGAGGCAGGTCTTCCGCCTTATTTCTGTTTTTGGTAAGGTTAGGATATGGAGACGAACATCTTGAAACGCATCTTTTTTGATGAGCAAGGGCACTGGGATCGGTTTGTGGCAAAACATGGCGGCAAGCTGCGTGCCAATGTACGGAAGGAAGTAGAGAAGTTCCGTCGATGCGGGGATCCCCGAAACGGATTTAAGCTGCTGGTATGTGAAGGA
>Ga0207789_1000382_pt1 | contig 17120 bp, 15 predicted proteins | sample HigsolmetaGSP12D_FD_184840 | JGI IMG/M metagenome (GOLD analysis project Ga0207789, IMG submission 184840) | High solid enriched microbial communities from the Joint BioEnergy Institute, USA - SP1-2-D (SPAdes) | ecosystem: Engineered > Bioreactor > SSF (Solid state fermentation) > Aerobic >...
CGAATCGCTGGTTTTAAGTAGTCACTAAATACGAAGAAGGTAGCTCCTTGAACTTTTACACCTCCGTGAAGTGCCATCCCGTTCAGCGCTGCACCCATTGCAAATTCCCGAACACCAAACCAAATATTTCTGCCTGAGTAATTTTCCGGGCAAAAATCACCTTGTCCAACCATATAATTTTTGTTTGATTCAAATAAGTCAGCACTACCACCAATTAAATTTGTAACTTTTTTCACAATGGCATTTAACACTTTACTGGAAGAAACACGAGTTGCGACCGTTTCTCCGGGTGTGAATACCGGTAAATCCTTGTCCCAGCCATTCGGAAGTTCACCGCTAATGGCAGTTTGAAATTCAGTTGCCTTTTCAACATATTTTTCTTTATATTCAGTAAATGTCTTTTCCCACTTCTCTTCAGCAGCCTTACCTGATTCTACAATTTTTTCATTGAAATCAGCATAAACTTCCTCTGGTACTTCAAATTCCGGATAATGCCAGCTGTAAAATTCTTTTGTTAATTTGCTTTCATCTTTACCGAGCGGTGCACCGTGTGATTTAGAAGAACCGGACTTATTTGGTGACCCGTAACCGATAACTGTTTTTATTTCGATTAATGTCGGTTGATCTGTATTTAATCTAGCCTCTTTTATTGCTTGACGGATAGCGTTTAAATCGTTACCGTCTTCAACGCGCAACACTTGCCAACCAAGCGCTTCAAAACGTTTTTGAACATTATCGGAGTTTGTTAGGCTCAAATCTCCATCTAATGAAATATCGTTTGAATCATATAGGACAACCAATTTGCCAAGTTTTAAATGTCCGGCAAGTGATGTTGCTTCATGGGAAATGCCTTCCATTAAGTCCCCGTCACCGACAAGAGCATAAGTATAATGGTCAACAATTTTTAAATCTTCCCGATTATATTTTGCAGCTAGGAAACACTCTGCCATTGCCATTCCAACTGCCATTGATATCCCTTGACCCAATGGACCGGTTGTCGCTTCAACACCGTCCGTATGATGGACTTCCGGATGCCCCGGTGTTTTTGAACCCAATTGACGGAAGTTTTTTAAGTCATCAATTGTAACATGATAACCGGATAGATGTAACAAACTGTATAATAATGCAGAGCCATGACCGGCAGATAAAACAAAACGATCGCGATTAAACCATTTTGGGTTTTTCGGATTATGTTTCATAAATTCGGTCCATAGCACATATGCCATTGGTGCTGCACCCATTGGTAATCCCGGGTGACCGGAGTTTGCCTTTTCAATCATATCAATGGATAATGTTCGAAGCGCATTGACTGATAATTGTTCAACAGAAACGGTGCTAACCATTAGATTTCCTCCTATAGTTTCTATTTTTGTTAAATCAAGTGCAATAGTTGACCGCAAATTGCCCTAATCTATGAAAGGTTTATCACCCAAAAGGTTAGATATAGTATTGTTTAAAATTGATATAATAAATCATCGTGCTTCGAATGTAAGATTGTTAGAAAAATACATCTTTTTGGGTGTAAACCATAAAGAACTAGTTACTCTTTTTTCGGAACCTTTTTCCAGTCTTCTAAAAATTGTTTAATTCCTTTTTCTGTTAAAGGGTGGCTCCATAGTTTAGGAAATAGATTCCCGGGGATTGTGGCAATATCTGCACCGGCAATTGCCGCCTCTTCAACATGTTGGAGATTCCGTACACTTGCAGTAATAATTTCTGTTTCGTAATTGTAGTTGGAAAGTACTGTCTTTAGACGTTTAATTAATTGAAGACCTTCCGTACCTATATCATCAAGTCTTCCTACAAATGGGCTAACATAAGTTGCACCGGCTTTTGCAGCCATTAATCCTTGAGCAACAGTGAATATTAATGTAACATTTGTTTTAATACCTTCTTTGGAAAGAATATGGACAGCTGCCAAACCTGCTTCGGTCATCGGGATTTTTACAACGACATTTGGAGCCCATGTTGCAAGAACTCTCGCTTCCTCAACCATTTCTTCTGTTGTTAAACCGAGCACTTCGGCACTTACCGGACCATCTACTATACTGCAAATCTCTTTTATCACATCCTCAAAATCTCTGCCTTCATGAGCGATAATCGTTGGATTGGTCGTTACACCATTGACTAAACCAAGACGTTTTACACGTTTTATTTCATCAATATTTGCTGTATCAAGAAAAAACTTCATGAATCTTACCTCCTATACTTTTTGAGTTAGTTATTTTATAAAGGAAACACTGACGTCCCAATAACTAGAGACAGGAAACACTTTGTTCACTAAAAAACCAGTGGCATGTTTTCGATTGTGATTGGATTTTTTGGAATTACTTTTGCCGGTTTTTAATTTATATTTAAATTTTTTCTATGTCAAAATTCGTTTCAAAACCAGGGTTTTTCCTTACTTGCAAAAATGTTCTGTTTCAACATAACGTAATTTTTTATCTTTTCCATGAATTATTATTGATTTTGTAATAAATTTATTATTGTTTTGGCGGATTCCACTGATTAACATGTTGTTTGTAATACCAGTTGCAACAAAAAGGCAATCTTCTGCATTGACTAGTTGGTCATGGGTAAGTGCCTGTTTCGGATCAGGTAGTCCCATTTGTTTACATCTTTCGTACTCTTCATTTGTTCGAGGCAGTAATCTCGCTTGCATATCACCACCTAGACTTTTGATTCCTACTGCTGCTAAAACACCTTCAGGAGCGCCTCCAATGCCAATAAACATATCGATTTTTAAATGTTCAATACATGTTGACATAGCTGGTATAACATCACCTTCTTCAAAAAGAAGAACTTTACCACCAAGGGTCCGAATTTGATCAATCATTGACTGGTGACGTTCCCTTTCTTGAATAATAACCGTTAGATCATTAACTTTCTTTCCTTTTGCTTCAGCAACTGCATATAGATTTTCTTCAAGAGACCGATTAATATTGATTGCTCCTTTTGCTTCCGGTCCGGTGGCGATTTTTTCCATATACATGTCCGGTGCATGAAGTAAAGAGCCTTTTGGAGCAGCTGCGATAACGGTAATTGCATCATTTTGACCATGAATGGTTGAAGTAGTTCCATCAATCGGGTCTACAGCTAAATCCACAGCAGGACCTATACCGGTACCAACTCTTTCCCCAATAAACAGCATTGGTGCCTGATCAATTTCCCCTTCACCAATAACAACAATTCCGTCCATGGCAATCTCGTTTAAAAATAGTCGCATTGCACTAGTTGCAGCCCGATCAGCCTCATACTTATTCCCGCTACCCACCCAAGGCAGCGATGCGATGGCCGCTGATTCCGTCACATTTAAAAAATCAATAATTAAACGTTGCATTGGAAACCACTCCTTTTAAGCCATTTTGAAGGTTTAACAACTGCAAGAACCTGCGATAACTTGTTGACCTTCTCCAGTTAAAAATTGTTTTTCCTTCTCTACAATTTTATCGACCTTGCGCTGAGAACCACCTTGCCACTTAACATTTAAGTAAGCGGCTACAACTTTTTTCGCAACTTCCGGGCCAATAATTTTTGCACCCATTGTAATAATTTGTGCATCATTACTTAGTTGGGCTCTTTCTGCAGAATAAACATCATGAGCCATGGCAGCACGAATTCCCGGATATTTGTTAGCTGCAATACAAACACCAATTCCTGTACCGCAAATCAATATTCCCCGTTCTATTTCACCATTACTTACCCCTTCCGCCACTTTAAAAGCAACATCAGGATAATCAATCGCTTCTATTGAATAACAACCATAATCTTTTACTTCGTGACCCAGTTCCTCAACAAAACTTTTTATTGTTTCTTTCAATTCAAAACCATTATGATCACTACCAATTCCAATTTTCATTTTTAAGACTCCTTTCGATTTAATAAAAATGGATAAGTTTTCTTCTTTCTACTTCTATTTTATTATATTTTATTTTCTTTTACAAGCATTTATTTTCGTTTACTTTTGTTTTGATATGAAATAAAAATATTTACGTTTGATTCCGAATAATTTTGTTTATTACTTGCAATAGATAAAAATATTGATTAAACTATTAACATTGACTATATCCTACTATAATAATCTTTAAGGTTTTTTGTTTTTTGTTTTTTGTTTTTTGATGTTTGTTTTTGTTCTGAAGGAGGGAGCATATTGAATAAGTTATTTGCCGACGAGAGAAGAGAACTTATTTTATCTATTTTACGTGAAAAGAAACGCGTAACAGTTAAAGAACTAGCGAAGGATGTAAACGTTTCCGAAGCAACTTTACGAACAGATTTAAATATCCTTGAAGAAGAAGGATTATTAACTCGTACCCATGGTGGAGCAATATTAAATGTCGATCTTCCCGCAAAAAAAAGCTTTTCTGAACGGGAAAAGAAAAATAGGGAATCTAAAATGATTATTGCAAAAAAAGCAATTAAGCACATTTCACATAAGGACTGCATTTTACTTGATGCCAGTACAACTGCTCTAGAGTTAGCACGCCTCCTTCGCGATTCAAATATGAAATTAACAGTTGTTACTAATGGAATATCTACAGCCATTGAGTTAAAAGAAAATCCGGGAATAAATGTCATATTAATTGGCGGAATGACCCGAATGGGTTCAATGGCAATAGAAGGATTATTAGGAATAAATATTTTAGATAAAATAAATATTGATACAATGTTTACTTCAGCAAGTGGCTTTACAATAGAAGAGGGACTTACGGACTTTAACGTTTATGAAGTTGAATTAAAAAAAGCAATGGCTAATAAAGCTGAAAAGATAGTTGCATTACTAGATATGTCTAAAATTGGAACGAGTTCTATCGCTACTTTCGCTAAATGTGAACAGATTGATACTCTTATAGTTGATGATAAATTATCAGATGAATACATAGCAAAACTAGCTAATTATAATATAAAAGTTGATTGATTTTTCTTTTTGTTTATTTTGTTTATCTTTACTAACATTTACATTTATTATTTTATTATTTATTTAAAGCGGGTATATGAAGAAAGCTAACCGGATATCCGGTTAGCTTTCTAATTTTTTGATTTTATAACTAACAACTAAATTAATATAATTGATACATTAACATTTAATTGACATTACTATACGTAATATTTCATTGTAGTTTTTAGGATTATGTCCAAACCGACCGATAAATAATCCATCGACGTTATTGTTATTAATAATAAATGGTGTGCTAACCTTACTTACTGACCCACCATATATAATTCGGATTTGTTTAGATATTTCCTTACCGTATAAATCGGCTAGTACGTTACGAATGATATCATGTGATTTGTGTATATATTCTGGATCTGCAGCAAAAGATTTTCCTATTGCCCAAAATGGTTCATATGCGATAATTACATTTTTAATTAATTCTATATGAATGCCATTTAGAGCAGATAAAATTTGAAAATTAAAAGTATTATATAACAAGTCTTCATTATTTTCTTGTTCTTCTTCCCCAATACATAGGAACGGGAATAAACCTTCTTCTAAAGTAAGTCTTGTTTTTTTATTTATCATTTCTTGGGATTCTTTAAAGATTGTTTTCCGCTCGGCATGGCCGATTTCAACATATCTTCCTCCAATTTCTTTAACTGATTCTATAGATAATTCACCAGTAAATGGACCATTTTTTTCTGGTGAAATATTTTGTGCACCTAAAGCTATGTTACTACCTTTTAAAACTTGTGCAGCAGGATACAATGTCCCAATTGAAGGGAAAATGACCTGTTCTATTTTTTTCTCTGTTCCGGTTAGTCTAACAATTTGATCCAACATCTTAAATGTTTCTTGAATGGTATTTATATATGTCTTGTAACTAATACCAACGATAGGCTTTCTCACTTTTATTCTCCTACTATTTTTTTAAGATTATTTAATATTACTTCCATTAACATCCAAGAAGACTCGGCCCCAGGGTCTTTATGACCAACCGAACGTTCACCTAATCGCATAGCCCGTCCTTTTTTAGCTACTAAAGGAATGGTTGATTCTGCTCCTTTTTTCATTTGTTCAACAAACGCAGCAAACCTTTCAATCGGTTTTAAATCAGTTGAATCTTTTAATACTTTTAATCCCGGAACAAAAGCATCAACCATTGTTTTGTCACCAACCTGAGCTTTACCTCTTTGGAGAATAGAATTGACACCATTTTCTATCATTCCAATTAATTCTTCAAACGTTACTTCATCCTTTCCTTGAACATCCGCACCAGCTTTTATGAAAAAGCCTCCATATAGTGGGCCCGATGAACCGCCAACTTTTCCTAATAGTATCATCCCCACTTTTTTTAAAAACGAACTAATATCAGGAGCTTGAGAGGTAATTAATTCTAATTGTTTCATAGTTTCCCTGAAACCAATACTTAAGTTAACTCCATGATCCCCATCACCAATATCTGAATCCAATTTGGTTAAATGGTCCTTTTCTTTTTCAACTAATTCAGCCATGTCTTTAATTACATTAACAAAAAATTGTCTGTTGAGAATTAATTCTGCCATTTTAAAGCCTCCTGTAAAATGGATGTGGTATACTACAAAACCCAAGTATACCACATCTCTTTATTATAATTACAATTTATAATATTAGCATTTTTAAACTATTTAATTTTTAAATATGGAGTATCACATGGTACATCTAACAATTTTTTTATTTCGTCATCTAGCTTAACTAAAGTGATAGATCCACCAATCATATCCATAGAAGTTGCGTAGTTACCAACTAGAGATTTATAAATTTTTATTCCCTTTTCAGAAAGAACTTGTTCAACACGACGGAACATAATATATTGGTCCATTAATGGAAGGCCTCCCAAACCGTTAACCAATACATACACTTCATTTCCGCTAGTAAATTTTCCTTCCTCCAGAATATATGAAAGAAGTTCATCTACAACTTTATCTGCAGGTTGAATTTTTGATCTTCTTACACCTGGCTCACCATGGATTCCCATTCCTATTTCCATGTCTCCATCTTCTATTTCAAAGATTGGTTCTCCAGTTGCTGGAAGTGTACTTGAGGATAGAGCAACTCCCATTGAATAAGTCATACGGTTTACTTTTTCTGCAGCACGAACAACTTCATCAATGTCTGCACCAAGTGTTGCTGCACCTGCAGCTGCTTTGAATACGAATAAGTCACCAGCTACTCCGCGCCGATCATCAAAGTTTTCCGATGAATACACATCGTCTTTTACTTGAATACTTTCAACTCGAATACCATCTTCTGCAGCCATTTCTGCACCCATATCAAAATTCATTACATCACCGGCGTAGTTCCCATATAGGTATACACAACCTTTACCTTGGTCAACCGCTTTAACAGCATTATAGCAAGGTTCCGGAGATGGAGAAGTATTTACGTTACCAACAACAGCTGCGTCAGCAAAATTTTCCCCAACATAACCTAAGAACAAAGGCTCGTGGCCAGATCCACCTCCAATTATAATACCTACCTTTGGTTCAGAAGATTTTCTTGTTGAAACAACAACACGGTTGTCGTTTTCTAGTAATTTAGCATAATCAGGATGAGCCTTTGTATAACCTTCAAGCATTTCTTCAACTACATCATAGCCATTATTTATTAATCTTCTCATTTTTTATTCCTCCCAATATTAATTTTCTTCTATTTTAAAGAGCTAATTAAAATTCATTATAAATACAGTTCATTAATATTTACATAACTACAGAATTAATATTACATTACTAAAGAAAGGACAAATCCAGCAATGGTACCGCCGATTAAAGCATAAGCAATATTTGGAACCGCTTTCGATAATTTTCCGCCTTTTACTATAGTTGCAACAATTAAACCAATCCCTGCCGCCCAAGCCATATCAATCCATGCACCTGTTTGATGAATTAACGGTGTTGGCATACCATGGTTAATCGCCCAAACGGTACCGACAATAAATGCTGCACAGAGCCAACCACCAATTGCACCATAAAGTTCTACAAATTTATCCCACATCATTCTTATTGCAAATGGGAATAAAAAACCACCTACTACAGTTGCAATCCCCAAACCTAATGTCATATTATTTCCCTCCTTTTATTCTTAATAAATGCTATATATTAAGCAGTTTTCTCCTTAGAACTAATACTGGTTTCAGTATTTTGTTCAATATTTTTTTCGATTAGACCAGCAGTTACACCACCGATAACAGCACCTAATAAAACTAGTCCCAAAGTTGGTAACGCATCAACAAGTGTACTTCCTCCATTTAGAAAAACATCTCGCATTGTACAAGCAACTGCAATCCCTAATGCCATATCTACCCAAGCAGCATTTTCATCTTGTTTGATCAAACCAATGTAATGGTTCATAAACCACATAGGACCTATAATTATAATTGCTGCAAGGTAGCCCCCAAAAATTCCATGTGCACCAAATGCTCCCCAGACACCACCAACTAATAAACCTGCAAACATGTAACCAATAATACTCCTTAATGCAATCACTTTTTTCACCCCTCATTTTAATTTTTATAAGTTTAAATCAGCAAATTGCTGTTCTTTCCCACTCTTTATTGCTGTCAAAAATCTAAATCATGTTAAAATTGTATTTTTATTTTGCATTAACATTCATTTAATGTATACTAAAAAAGAAATTTTGCTAGTAACTATTGACCGGATGTTATTTTTTAAATATTCTTTACTTCCCGTAAAATCTCGTCAAGTTCATCGGTTACCATTGATTGAACTGCTGCAACAAATGCACCTTCTACAATAGGTCCATCTACCATAATGCATTTTTTTCTCACTTCTGGTTCAAGTAGTTCTAGTGCAGTCTCAGAACTAAGGATAGAACTTCCCATATCACAAAAAATAAGTATGCGGTTACAATCAACACAAGAATTGATTTGTTCCATGATAAATGTAGCACTTGTTCCTAATCTCCCATCTTCAGTGCCACCTGCTGAAATCGTTTTCACACTATTGTGAGTCATTTCATTTATAAGTTCTACAATACCATCTGTAATTTTTTTGCTATGGGAAACAACTACAATTCCATACATTTAGCGTACTCCTTTCTCCTTTGATAACTTATATTTTTATATTATCATATCAATTTTCGTTTGTCATTAATTTTTTTCGTATATTTTTGTTTTATTTTTAATTTTATTACCTAATATTGTTTTCGCTTCATTGACCACACAATTAAAACTTAATCTTGCCTTTTTAAATTAAGGTTATTAAGAACAAAGGTTTCTACCTCTGCCAGTATTTAACCATGTGGACAGTCCATATCATCTAGTAATGTCTATTACGCCTTCGACAATCTAAAGTGTTAAATTACACATCAATAGATGGTAAACTTTCTGCCATTTCTTAGCACAAAGGATGGCATAATTGGTACATTTTGGCGGTAGAAATTTTAATGCACAATTCGTTAATATTATTAATTCTTCCTAGAAAAAGTAAAATAAATATTATTATAAAAAACCACATTTATTTTAAATAAATGAAGGAAATCAAAACAATCAATATGCATCGCCAACTTTTTACCACTATTTTTTAGAAAGTAAAATATGGAGAAAAACTCCTTTTACTAATATACTCCGTTAATTCAAATAAGGATATATAGTTAAATTACAATTAACACACAGTTATTTGAGGTCACTTTTATGTTATTTGTAACTAATTTAATAATATCTTTTTCTAAATATTTCTTTGCAAAACAAAAGCTAAATTTTCAAAATGAAACTATTTGAAAAAAGTTGAAAATCTGTTAAAGTATTAATAAAATATTATATTTATTTAATACTCATTTAAGGGGTGCTATTGTATGGGAGAATTTCACATTATTCCCTCTATACGTAAGATCAAATATTTGCCTTATGCTCTATCACTAAATCATAAATATATTTATTTAAGTGATATACATCTTGGGAATTTGCAGGGATTCGTTAAGCTTTGTCACGATGCTAAAAAACGTGTAATTGTTAATATGGACTTAGTTGGAGGACTAGAACCGAATACTATTGGAATAAAATTATTGAAACAATTATATAAAGTTGATATAGTAATAGGTAGAGGATCATCTAAAGTGAATATGGCAAAAGCAACTGGACTTGATACAATTCAAAGAATTGTACTGGAGGATTCCATTGCGTTAGAAACCTCCGAAAAATATATAAATGATACAAAATCAGACTTTATTGAATTACGACCAGGTATTTATGGGCTGAAGTATCTTCATGAATTAAAGAAAATTCGTAACGTCCCATTTATTTTAAGCGGTTTTATAAACTCGGAACAAGCTATTTTCGAAGCAAAAAATGTTGGATTTTTTGGTATTACAACTAGCGAACAAAGTTTATGGAATGTTAAAACAAAATAGTTGTTGAATAGTGAACTGAATTCGACTAAGGCACTAATGCCCTTCTATTAGTGTGCTTAGTCGTTTTTTATTTCTTTTCAATTGTGTATTACGCACTTTTTAATTGTGCGATTACTAATATATTTCAACATAAGGGGAGATTATGATGACAAACTTTTCTACATTAAAGCGAAATTCTTCAATTGAGAAATTAGAATCTGAAAAATTTGATTTACTTATAATTGGTGGTGGAATTACTGGTAGTGGAATTGCCCTTGATGCAATTAGTCGTGGACTAAAAGTTGCATTAGTGGAAAGATATGACTTCGCTTCCGGTACGAGTAGCCGTTCAACAAAATTAATTCATGGGGGATTAAAATACTTACAAAATATGGACATTCCAGTCGTTAGAGAAACTGGTATGGAACGTGCAATTGTTTATAAAAATGCATTGCACCTTGTACACCCGATTCGAATGAACTTTCCAATAATTAAAGGTGAATCTTTTAATTTATTAACATTAAAAACGGGATTATCTTTATATGATCGTTTAGCTAAGGTTAAAAAAGAAGAAAGGCATAAAATTTACAACCGACAAAAAACATTGGAAAATGAACCATTATTTAACAGAGAAACCGTTCAAGGCAGTGGAGAATATGTAGAATATCGTACAGATGACAGCCGCCTAACATTAGAAGTTGCAAAAACTGCTTTTGAAAAAGGAGCAACATTACTAAATTATGCTGAAGTTATAGATTTTATAAAAGACGAATCCAGTAAAATTACAGGGGCAGTTGTAAAAGATCAACTTGATCAAAAGATATTTAAAATATATGCAAGATATATAGTTAATGCTGCAGGACCTTGGGTTGATCGAGTAAGAAAGATAGATGGCGGACTAGACGGTAAGTACACGGTTCCAACTAAAGGAATACACATTGTATTCAAACATGAAACTATACCGGTTCAAAAATTTACTTATTTCCAACATAAAGGACGTCTAATCGCTGTTATTCCAAGAGGAGATAAAGTTTATGTAGGATCAACTGAAACACTTTATAAATATGACATGGATGATATTCATGTACAGCGTCATGAAGTTGAATACTTAATTGAATGTTTACATTCAATTTTCCCATCACTAAAGCTTGATTTAAGTAAAGTTATCTCAAGCTGGGCAGGTGTACGTCCATTAATTGGTGAGGATGGAAAATCTCCTGCAGAATTATCACGTCATGATGAAATTTTTGAATCAGAAAATGGGTTAATTACAATTGCTGGGGGTAAATTAACAGGTTATAGAAAAATGGCTGAACGCGTTTTGCAATACATTGAAAAAAAAGAGGTAGGAACATTTTCCAAATCTAGAACAGATAAAATTAAATTATCCGGTGCCCAATTTAATTCTGCTGATGAGATTAAAGAATACATTGATAAACTTTACACTCAATATCAATCACTCCAAATATCCAAAGAAAATATAGAAGAATTTGGTTATCGTTATGGTTCCAATACAGAGAAAGTAATAGAAGCAATTAAAGAATATAATGAAAAATATTCTAACTTAGAAGAACGTAGTGTAGCTGCTGAAGTAAAATATACAATTGAAAATGAAATGGTTGCAACATTAAGTGATTTTTTTGATCGCCGTACAAGTTACCTACTATTTGATCCCGATAAAATGAAACGAAATTTTCATGTTGTTACAAGAGAAATGGCAACAATCTTAAATTGGAATCAACAAAAAGTAGATGAAGAAGTAAAGAGAATGGAATACATCATTAATAAAACAACTAATTTCCTAGACGAAGAAGGAGTGCAGACAAACTAAATTTAAATAAAACATAAATATTGAAAATTGCATTGTATTGATATACTCCCTAAGGGTAGACAAGACAAATTAAAATTACTAAAAACACCTACTCTTTAGGGAGTACCTTTTGTGCCAAGCAAAGTAATGTGATAAAAATTGCGTAAAACTAATCAATTATAAATCGTAATGATGAATTATAGTTCATTCATCAACAAAAAAATTTCCATATTAAATTTTTTTTGAATAAAGGACAATGTCAATGTAAGATTTATGAAGTGTAATGTCTTTGTATAAGTGTTCCTTTAAATTTATAACATATAGACAATTAGCACCCAAAAGCCATCTTTTAAAACCCGTTTGCTATTAGGTAAAAATTTTTTAAGGTACTAAATATGTTTTAACACTATATTTCTTTTAAATCTTTTATACAATCTTTTTGGATGCTAATTATATTATTCATTCAAAAATTCCCTAATAATTCGAGTATTATTTCGGTAAGCAATTATATTTATACAGTTGTTGGTTCTTGTGCTTTAGCTTCTATTTGTTTTTTCTTATCCCAGTAAGCAGTCATAACTTCTACTAGGAGTGTCCATTCTTTATATCTTCTATGATAAGTTTTAAATGTTTCCGGATTTGGATTAATTACTGGTAAAACTTTTACCGCTTTCTCAAAAGCGTCATCAAAATCTTTGTAAACACCGGTTGCAACTCCTGCTGTAATTGCACAACCTAATGCCCCTACTTCTTCACAATCTACAACTTCAACTGGCAATTCTAAAACGTTTGCAAAAATTTGACCAATCACACGACTCCTTGCAGTACCTCCAGTGAAACGAACTTTTTTTGCATTTACGTAGGACCTTAAGAAATCCATATGGTATTTATGAATAAAAGCGATGCCTTCCGCAACTGCATAAGCGATCTCAGCAAAAGTAGTATTCAAATCAGCATTGAAAATATTCGCTTTTGCTTCTGTATGTACGCTTGGCTGAGCAGCAAATGGATGAAAAAATACGTTTACCTTTTTAATATCTACAGAAGCAACTAATTCATCAAGTACTTTAAAGAAATCTCCTTTTTCACCAGCTTGTAATTTTGCCTCACCTGCTAATACTTTTGTAAACCATTCATAGTTTGACCCAGATGCACCAGACCAAGAAGCGTGTAAATACTCTCCTTTTCGCAAGTAGGGCATATTGGCAGAAGCATTTGGGATCAATCTATTAGAATGTGCAAGGTTAATAGACCAACTTCCACCTACTGCTGTTAATACACCTTCACCTGTTGCACCAGCACCAATTAGGCAAGCAAATACGTCCATCATACCTGCTACAACTGGAGTACCTGCTGATAAACCAGTCTTCATTGATGCTTCTTCTGTTACTATTCCTACAATTTCAGTTGGTTTTATCGCTAATTTTGGAAGTTTATCGTACATTTCCGGAATACCATATAATTCCAATAGTTCTTTTGAATATTCAAGTGTTTCTGTATGAAGCATGTTCGATCCACCGAAATTATTCGCATCAGTGGATATCACACCTGTTAACCTGTAAACAATGTAATCTTTAAACATTAGAATAGAACCAATTTTTTCATAAACATGTGGTTCATATTCTTTAAACCAACGTAAAATTGGTCCAGGCTCGCCTGCAAAAACGCTCCCTTTTGTAATTTCATTGATTCGATCAAGGATTCCATCAGCTTTGTATTTTTCAACAATATCAGTAGCTCGATAATCTTGAGAAAAAGCCCCAGGAGCAATTGAATTTCCGTCTTTGTCAAGGACAACTAAACCGTTACCAAAAGATGTAACACCAATACCAATAATATCTTTTGTATCAATATTTGCCTTGTAAATTGCCTCACGGATACAACTATAAGCTAAATCTCCTAGTTCATCTACCCCAAATTCAGCAAATCCTTTTCCTCTTGATTCAAAACGAAATGCTTTAGATCTTGCAGAAGCTATTGTTTCCCCTTTCTCATTAAAAATAACAGCTTTAACAGAAGTGTTACCTCCATCCAATCCCATTAAATATTTCATATTTACCCCTCCATTCATTATAGAAAACCCTTACATAAAAGAATAAAAAAACAGCTAAAAATATCCTTATTTTGGCAAAAAGGAAATTTTTAGCTGAATTCGTAGCTCAATTCAACTTATTTTATTTTGTTACATTGCTAATATTAATATATAGTAAATCAGTTTAGCTTGTCAATTACTTTTTTATAAAATTTAAAAATTGGGTATAATTCCGTTTTTTGTGAAACAATTCACTTAATGTTATAATTGAAATTTCACCCATATTTTGATAATATAAATTTAAGAATTGGATACTAAAACAAAATAAACACTAGAATAGGGTTTCTGAATTCGACTAGGGCCGTTGCATCGTGCAGCAGGCTTTAGTCGTTTTTGTTATTTTTAGCAATGCCGATTATATGTACTTGGTAACGTGTAACAGGGAAGATGATAATTACCCCATTATTTTAAGTTAATTATTTTCATCAAAGTAACCGAACTAGACAAAATTGAAACATAATATTATTTAGGAAGACTAAAAAACAGCTTACGAAAGGGTGGATTAACATGCATTTAGGTTTAAAAGGAAAGAATATAATTGTTACAGGAGGAAGCTCAGGTTTAGGCATGGCTATTTCTGAACAGTTTGCAAAAGAAGGGGCAAATGTAATTGTCCATTATAACTCTAAATCAAAAAGGGAAAAAGTGATTAAATTTATAGAACAGTTAAATGAAACATATTCTGTAAACTGTATCGCTGTACAGGCAAACATGGAAAATAGTAATGATGTTCATCAGCTTTTTAATGTTGCTTTAGAATATTATAAACACATTGACATTCTTATAAATAATGCGGGTATTTGGCCAACTTCCTTTGTAAAAGATATGGAAGAATCTGATTTTGAAAGAACGCTAAAAATCAATTTGCAATCCCCTTTTTTATTAAGTAAAAAAATGGTAAACCATTTATTGGAACAGGAACGAAAAGGGAAAATTATCAATATTGTATCCCAAGCAGCATTCCACGGTTCTACATCTGGTCACGCACATTACGCAGCTTCAAAGGGGGGCCTTGTAGCATTTACAATTTCATTAGCACGGGAAGTTGCAGAATATGGAATTAATGTAAATGCAGTTGCACCCGGAATTATGAAAACACCTATGATGACGTCCAAATTAACTTCAGAACAAATTGAGGAAAGATACATTAATAGAATTCCACTTAGAAGGATTTCTGACCCTGAAGAAGTTGCTTATTCTTGTCTCTTCTTAGCATCAGATAAAGCAGATTACATAACCGGGGCAACCATTAATGTAACAGGTGGAATGTTAATGAGATAATTTGTTGTTTAATAGAGTTTGGAATAATAAACCACAATCTCGTATCCTAACTGAAATTATCATAAGATTAAATTCATGGAGTGATTAATATGTTAGCCACATTAAAAGAATTAGTGACAGATGCAAAAGAAAAAAAACATGCAATTGGAGCATTTAATACACCGAACTTGGAAACTTTACGAGGCGTTATCAAGGCCGCAGAAGAACTTAATGTTCCGGTAATTATTTCCCACGCAGAATTGCATGAAGACTTAATTCCCTTAGATGTAATGGGCCCGATAATGATTCAAGCTGCTAGAGTAGCAAAAGTACCCGTCTGTGTTCATTTGGATCACGGAACTAACTTCGATGTATGTTTAAAAGCGATGCATTTAGGTTTTACATCTGTTATGTATGATGCAAGTACGAAGAATTTTGAAGATAATATTAAAGAGACAAAGGAAATTGTAAAAGTAGCCCATGCTTTAGGAGTATCAGTTGAAGCTGAATTAGGATATATTTTCAACTCAGAGTTAGGAGGCGGTGAAGGTCGAGGCCACTTAAGCGCAGAAGACTTTAATAGTTTAGATGATGCATATACAAATCCTGATTTAGCCAAAATATTTGTTGAAAATACGAATGTTGATGCATTAGCTATTGCTTTTGGTACATCACATGGCGTATATCTGAAAAAACCAGAACTTGATTTAAATCGGATTTTAGACATTAAAAGGAAAATTGACGTTCCCTTGGTCATGCACGGAGCTTCCGGGTTATCCGAAAAAGAATACAGAATTGCCATTGAAAACGGCATAACAAAAATTAATTATTTTACTTATATGTCAAAGGCTGGGGGGAACGCAGTCGTAAATTTTATTAAAGAAGCAGATGCGAAAGAAGAAACGGTTTTTTTCCATGATCTCGCATTAATAGCTGAAAAAGCCATTAAAGAAAACGCAAAAAATGCTTTGATGATTTTTAATATGATGAAAAGAGTTGATGTTTAATTTCATTTGAAGTTCGGCATGAAAGGCTGGTCATTGATTTAGCTTTATAATTTTATAGTTACCTACATTTACATTTTCTTATCTTCAAAAAAGTGAAGATGGCTTAGTCTATCAATTTTAAGGTTAATAAAATGGGAATCTTAGTTCCTCCAACAATTTTTAAAGGGCTTTTTCAGCTCAAAAATGGAAGGCTTTGAATGATAAAAAAAACTTTGCGATCGTCAAGTTTTCTTTATTAGTAACAGGATAACAGGCACTTACCACTTTAACTTAATTTGAATTTGCCCATGAACCGCTCCTTCATGCCGTATTGTTTTTTCCCATATAAAATTTGCTTATGTTTAAAAGCTGTCAAATAATCTAATACTTTTTTATGACATTTCCTGTATTTTATTCTGCATTTCTTATTGGACTCGTTTCATTTCTCCTTGCTCCTGCAGCATTCCTTTTAGAACATGTTTGGCTCCTTTTTTGTTCTTATAATAATGAAAATCCAGCTCCTGGACGTGCCTAATCAATGACAACCGTACGTATTTTTCCGCATGACTCACATTTTACTCGTGGCATTCTGGCATGGAGAATGGTCTTGTATTGCCAAAAATTTAGATGTCTCCAAGTCCGGTCTTG
>Ga0207789_1000383_pt1 | contig 17119 bp, 11 predicted proteins | sample HigsolmetaGSP12D_FD_184840 | JGI IMG/M metagenome (GOLD analysis project Ga0207789, IMG submission 184840) | High solid enriched microbial communities from the Joint BioEnergy Institute, USA - SP1-2-D (SPAdes) | ecosystem: Engineered > Bioreactor > SSF (Solid state fermentation) > Aerobic >...
CCGTAAAATCACCGGATTGTTTATAACCACTCTGATCAACGACAACATTTCCTTCTTCCAATACAAGACCGAAATTCATCAGTTCATCTCCATAATGTGTTACACTTGAACCCTCGATTTCATATTCAGTATTCGGATCCAGACCTTTCAATAGCAGCCTTTTGTATTTAGCATTTGGTTTTGCCAGGACTTGATAATAGCCTATGACCGCTTCTTTTTTATCCTTTGAAACAACCATCCATGCAGTATCATTACCATTTCCCTCAAAGGGACTCAATAGTCGATAAAAGAGACCTTTCTGGATTAATTCACGATGTTCCTTATAAAAATTGATTTGTTCACGCATACATGCCCTGTCATATTCTGACATTTTTGTAACATCAAGTTCATAACCGAAGATACCAAAGTAGGCAACTGCAGCCCTCATATGGAGATTGGTCAAGCGCCGGACTTGGTGATTTGGAATTGCAGAAACATGAGCACCCATCGAACTTATTGGGTAGACAAAAGATGTACCGTATTGAATTTTTAATCGTTCAACGGCATCTGTATCATCACTTGTCCACGTTTGCGGGGCATAATAAAGCATCCCCGGATCAAAACGTCCTCCACCAGCGGCACACGATTCAAATAATACATGAGGGAATTCATTGGTCAATCGTTCATACAAACGGTAAACACCTAAAATATAGCGGTGAGATAATTCCATTTGGCGTTCAGTTGGTAAAGTCATCGATCCTATTTCAGTCATATAGCGATTCATATCCCATTTGATATAAGAAATGGATGCAGTGGAAAGTAACTGCGCCATCAATGCATAAATATGATCAACAACTTCCTTTCTCGAAAAATCCAGCACGAACTGATTTCTTCCCGGTGATTGTCTCCTACCCGGAACCTGGATTAACCAATCAGGATGCTCACGGTATAACTTACTTTGTTTTGAAATCATTTCCGGTTCAAACCACAAGCCGAATGCTAAACCAAGATCATTGATTTTCCGCGACAGACCATCAATTCCATTTGGTATTTTTTCGTGATTCACAAACCAGTCCCCTAACGATGTCTTGCTATTATTTCTTTGTCCAAACCATCCATCATCCAATACAAATAATTCTGCCCCAAGATCTTTGGCAACTTTGGCTATCTCCAGTAATTTCTCTTCATTAAATGAAAAATATGTTGCTTCCCAATTATTAATCAAAACAGGTCTCACTTTGTCCCGCCATTCTCCTCTGACTAGCCTTGTTCGATAGATTTCATGATATGTTTGACTCATACCATTTAAGCCTTGATCCGAGTATACCATCACCGCTTCAGGTGTCTGAAACGATTCTCCCCTCTCTAGTCGCCAGTTAAAATCAAATGGATTGATACCCAATGATACACGGGCAACTTCAAAGTTATCAACTTCTACTTGTGCCAAAAAGTTCCCACTGTAAACGAGACTAAACCCGTACACTTCCCCTTGATGTTCCGTCACTTCTGGTCTTTTTAATGCAATGAACGGGTTATGGTGCGGACTGCTTGCATTTCCTCTAGTACTTGATACGCTTTGAATGCCCACTTCAAGTTTTCGATTTTTCACATGTCTTTCTCTTGTCCAAGCCCCGGACAGATGGATCATTTCAAAATCAGCATCAAAGAAGTCAATACTTGCACTCATAGCCCTTGTTAAATTCAATGTTTGTTTTCCTTTATTAATAAACTTCGCACTCCGCGTAAGAACGTTAAAATGAGCAAAAACGGTATATAGCAAAATGATCTGTGTAGCCGTTAGTTCGTCAAACAGATGGATTTCCAAAGTGATGGCTTCATTCTCATTTTCTACATAGGTTGCCGGTAGACCATCTAATCTAGGTTTTCCCTTATAAATTTTATGTTCCTTATACTCAAAGTTTGAAATACGACTACCATTCTCATAAACAATTTGAAAGGCAGGTTCGCGGAAATCCGTCGATCCATAGGATGGATACTCCTGCTTAATCATCTCCAAGGAAAATGCCGGATCATCCTCAAATTGTACAGTGGAATTTCCCCTCGATTTCATTTTTAACAGATGGGAAAATGATGCTCGATGTTGAATCCTTTTTCCATAAAAAATATGACCTAGTTGATTATTTTTTAAAATCTTGAATATATAGCTGAAATTCATACCTTGGATATGAAATTCCTTCGTTCCTTCATTATAATAGATGGCAATTTGGTCCAGTTTTATATCCACTTCTTCACCTCCAAAATAAATGTCTATTATGCTAAAGTCACGATAATTTATTAATCATATCTATCTAAAATGAATTGAAATTTGTTATGGTAATGATATAAAAACCGAATTAAAACAAATAGGGATATTATAAAACTATGCTTCTATTCGGCTGATTATCAATTCATTTTTCTACTTTCATTTGGTAAACAATGATAAAATTGTTTGTATTTGTCATAAAAGAAGTTTTTATTGGAAAATCCTACTGTATAAATGATATCATTAATCGGCATTGACGTTGATATGATTAGAGTATGCGCTTTAATTAACTTTTGTCTCGTCACCAATTCAATAAACGTATAATTTGTTTGTTTCTTTATGAGATTACCCAAATAGTTTTTATTATACCCATACTTTTCTGCAATAAACTGAAGTGAAATATCTAAATAATTCTCCTCAATATCTTTTAAAATATTTAATATGAGTGATTGGTGTGGAGTGATTTTTTCCTTGGCTTTAATATGATAATTCCTCATTAGTTCAGTGAAAAGGATGGTAAGATAATTGCTGATAATCGTATTTGAAAAAGGTCTATTTAAATAATATTCTTCAATAATTTTTTCCAGTATTACCGTTATATCAGAATCTGTATGATTCCGATAAATGATATATTTTTCTGTATTATTTACACCCCTTACCACATTTAATAAAAACTCATGAATTATATTATTGCTTGCCTTTAAATCGTTCAACCACTGAATATTAATTGAACGATCCCCAAAAATGATATTGACCATCAAATCATCCTCAGATAATGCTTTGATAGAATGACTACAGCCGATATCAAGCAAAATAATATCACCTTTCGAAAGCGTTACTGATCTGCCTTCCACAATTTGTGTACACTGCCCCGATAATACATAATTAATCTCTAAAAATTGGTGGGAATGAAGGGGATAATCAGAAAATCGATTATGTTTACTAACATAAACTTCTTTATTATTGTAAAAAAGTGTATTTAAGATTTTAAACGTATCCTTATTTTGTTCTTTAACATGTTCAGGGATATTATCCACAAACTTTTTTTCTATAAGTTGAGCACGTTCTTGCGGTGTGTATTCTTTTAGTAGTTCAATGACTTTTTTGTTCACTTCAAATCACCCACCTGTAAAAATGATACTAATTATATGTTTATTTGTTATTGTAACATAGAGAAAAAAGTATTTAAATAGATTTGTAAGCGCTTATGAATATGTATATAAGTTATTAATTTTGGTACTATATTTTTCTTAAATAGGATAATAAAATATGAAAGGGGAAAAAGTATGATTAGAAAAGCGTTTGTCATGGAAGTTTACCCGGATCAACATGAGGAATATGAAAAACGCCACAACGAAATTTGGCCGGAAATGGTAAAGGAATTAAAAAATCACGGTGCACATAATTACTCGATTTTTTTAGATAAAGAGACAAATCAATTATTTGGGTATATCGAAATTGAGGATGAAGAAAAATGGAAGCAAATGGCAACAACTGAAATTAATCAAAAATGGTGGGCATTTATGGAGCCTGTTATGAAAACGAATTCAGATAATAGCCCCGTAACAAAGGATTTAAAAGAAGTTTTTCATTTGGATTAGTCAATATTAAGGAGCGTGATACAAATGGAGAAAAAACAAAAGTTTGCCGCTAAAAATGTAACCGGTTGGAAGGCAACTCTAGCCGTCTCAATGACGAACTACATCGAAGCCGGATCAATTATAGCCGCTGCCAGCAGTCTTACCTTATGGCAGGAATATTTAGGTCTTAATAGTGTAAAGGTAGGTCTTTTAAGTGCCCTGAGTGCAAACGCTTTTGGTGCTGCAATCGGTGCGTTAATTGGTGGTTATTTAACTGACCGATACGGAAGGAAAATTATATTCAACTATGATTTACTTATTTATATGTTTGGTGCAGCCCTCATTGCGGCTTCGATTAATTTCCCAATGCTGCTATTTGGAACGATTATTATTGGAATGGCGGTAGGTGCCGGGGTACCTGTAGCTTGGACGTATATCTCTGAAGAAGCACCGAAAGAAAAACGGGCATCTCGTGTTGGGGCTACTCAGCTTGCTTGGTCAATCGGTCCGGCACTCACTTTCGTATTAGCCACTTTAGCTGCTCCTCTAGGATTGTTAGGTTCAAGATTAATTTTCCTTCATCTATTAATCATTGCATTCTTTATTTGGTATTTAAGAAGAGGTCTTCCGGAATCAAAAATTTGGGAAGAGCAAAAGAGGCAAGAACAAAAGGAAATAACAAAAGGATTAATTCAAAAAAATGCTTTAAAAGAGTTGTTTACGCTTAAAGCCAATCGTCAAGCACTCATCCTTTTACTTGGTATTTATCTATTTTGGAATTTAACTGCAGGTGCAATGGGTTACTTCATGCCCTACATTTATGAAAATGTTGGTGGATTAAGTACAGCACAGGCAAATGGGTTACAATCAGTTTTATGGACTTTTACAGTTATTACAACTTACTTCGTCTTTATGAAATTAGCGGATAAATATAGTAGGAAACTAATTTTTGGAATTGGTGCCATTATGGGTGTTGTTGCATGGATTATTTTGACCGTAAGCCCGATGACATGGCCTACTTTAATCGCATTTGTTCTTCTATGGGGTTCAGCAGCAGGTATCGGTGCTCAAGCATTCTATGCATTATGGACAACCGAATTATTCCCAACCCGCTATCGGGCAACAGCACAAGGAATTATGTACTTTATTGTCCGTGCCGGGATTGCCATTTGGTCATTTGTCTTACCAACCTTAATGGATAATCTTGGATTTGTTGTTGCAGGTGTCGTGATGATCGTATTTCTAATTATCCATGCAATCATTGGAATTGTCATGGCTCCAAATACCCAAGGAAAGACATTACAAGAAATTGAATTAGAGCGGTATGAGGATGAAACGATAAAAGAACGCGCCACTAACTTATAGACGGCAGCGATTTCACTTAGCAGAATCTTATGATTGTAAGGTTCTGCCTTTTTTACAGAAACTATAAAATAATATTTAAAAACGATAGATAAATATTACTGTCAGTAATTAGCAGTTGGCGTGCCCCTCTATAATTTGTTACATTAGGGTGAAATTTACTCTTAACTCTTTACTTAAAGAAAAATTTGGTTTATTCCCCATCAAATGGGTACACATTTGAAGATATTTTAAGTATTTTAATCCGCCTTTTTACTCTCCTTGATTTGGATCATCTTCTTATTTCACTTTAATTTAATAAAGATACTTTTACTTGAAATATTCATTGATACAAAATGATAATAAAAATCCAAAACCCTAATTTAACTTAATCGCTCACTTGACAGAAATTATATCCATCTAGTTAAAATAACTGAATTTTCAATAGCCATTTTCTGCACTTTGGTCATACTTCCCCCTTGACTGAAAAAAACGTAATGACTGCTTACTGGGATAGGAAAAAACAAATTGAATCTAAAGCACAAGAACCAACGACTGTATAAATATAATTACTTGCTGAAATAATTATTGAATTATTAGATAATTTCCAGAATAAACAAATAAACTTAGCATCCAAAAGGTTGTATGAAGAATTTGAAAAGAAATATAGTGTTAAACATATTTAGTAATTTACCTAAAAGCAAAGCATTTTAAAATGAGTAGCATACATAGGTAAGTGGAAGGAGAAGATGGCAGAAGTATGCACTTATTTAGGGGGCGATCTGAATCCTTTTTAGTAAAATCATACAAATTATGGAAATATAATAGATCTTTCAATGTGGATTTTCAGAATGGCTATATTGCAACTTACAAAGTCAAAATTGCCTTCCTTCGGGACGTTTCCCGGTGTGGGGTCTCTAAAGAACCTTAGACTTGGCGCCATGACAAACCGTTTTACATCCTTTTCAAATTATGCTATAAAGAGAGTATTCAAAGTTTCTTATTTGGATACTTCAAAAAGACGGGAGTTTGAAAAGATGGAGACGAAAAAACCGTACGGCACGGTTCTGATTCGTGCGAAAGACATATTGGACTATCTGGAATATCGGGTGAGACCGGTGAGTTTGCAGGAAATTTGCACGGCTTTAAATACAAGCAAATCTACTGTCTTAAAAATTTTAATTACCCTTTGTTCGATTGATTTTGTAAAACGTGATGAAGAGACAAAAAAATATACGCTTGGCACCGCGCTCATCCGTTACGGGGAAACCGCCCGCAAATCTTTCAATATTGTAAACGTGGCGGAATCTGTACTCGAAGAACTGAATGACACGATTGGTGAAACCGTCCACCTTGGCATCTATGAGCAGGAACATGTGGTGTACGTGAAAAAGTTGAACGGAAAAGGGCAAATCATTTTAAGCTCGCAAGTCGGGCATACGTTACCGCTTTATTGTTCCGCAATGGGGAAAGCATACCTGGCTGAACAAAGCGAAGAGGAAATCCGCCAATACCTTGCGCGGACAAAAATAGAAAAAAGAACCGAGCATACGTTAACTGATCCAGAAGAACTGATACAAGATCTCCGGGAAGTCAAACAGCGTGGTTATGCGATCGACGAACAGGAAAATGAAAAAGATATCTATTGCGTTGCGGTAGTCATCAAGCGGAACGGGAAAATCGAAGGGTTAATGAGCGTCAGTGCCCCAATGTTCCGGATAACAGAAAAAAAGAAGCAAAAAATTATTTCAAGTATCTTAGAAGCACGGCAAAAAATTGAAAACCAACTGAACGGCTAATGATAAAGAACTTGTTCCCGACACGGGACAAGTTTTTAATTTTATTTTCATGAAATGGTTTACATAGGAGAGGGAGTGTTGTAAAATGAAATTGTATTTATTATATATAAATGTGATTTATCATATGGAAATATTAAAGGAGCGTCTATCATGAAAAAAACACAGGCATTGCAGGTATTAGAAAAAAATGGAATTGTTGCCGTGCTGCGTACAGACTCCGTTGAAAAAGCTTTGCACATTACGGAAGCACTGATTTCTGGTGGGATCAAAAGCATCGAATTGACTTTTACCGTTCCAAATGCAGATATCGCCATAAAAAAAATTACGGAACTGTATCAGGACCGTGAAGATGTCATCGTTGGAGCCGGCACTGTTTTGGATGCCCAGACCGCGCAAACGGCACAGATGGCCGGGGCGAGATTCATCGTTGCGCCGACATTTGATCCAGAAACAGCTGCTTTTTGTAATCTATATCAAATTCCTTATATTCCGGGCTGTATGACGGTAAATGAAATGAAAGCAGCCATGCAGGCGGGTGCAGAAGTGATTAAACTGTTCCCAAGCAATATTGTCGGCCCGGCTTTTGTAAAATACGTAAAGGCCCCGTTGCCGCAACTTGAAATCATGCCATCGGGCGGAATCAGCCTGGATAATATAGAAGACTGGGTAAAAGCAGGATGTAAAATCCTTGGCGTAGGCGGAAGCTTATTGAAACCAGCCGAAACCAATGATTTTGCAAAAGTGACTGAAACAGCAAGAGCGTTTATGGACAAATATCAGCAGTTGACAGAAGCCGTGCATCAGCAATCGAGGGGTCAATATGTCTGAAATTTTAACACTTGGAGAGATTTTGCTGCGCCTTTCCTCCTCTCCGGGGGATCTTTTATCCTGCAGCCATTCTTTAAATGTAAATTACGGCGGGGCGGAGGCCAATGTTGCGACAACGCTTGCCAGTTTTGGCCATGATGTTGCGTTTGCAAGCAAAGTGCCAGATTCTCCTTTGGGAGCGGCGGCGGCAAGAAGCCTCCGTGCAAACAGCATTGACACCTCTCATCTTCTGATTGGCGGCAATCGGATTGGCATCTATTTTTTGGAACAGGGAGGTACATTACGCAATTCCAAAGTGATCTATGACAGGGAAAACTCCAGCTTTTCGGAGATGGATATTGGTGAGTGGGATTTTGACCGGCTTTTTGCAGATGTGTCCCTTTTCCACATTACCGGCATTACCTTTGCTGTGTCCGAATCGTGGAAATATTACGGGCAAATCCTCGTTAAAGCTGCTTTTGACCGTGGCATCCCGGTCAGCTTTGACATCAATTACCGACCGGCGATGTGGACGATGGAAGAGGCGAGGGCAGCCATTATTCCGATCTTGCCGATGCTAACTTACTGCTGCGCCAACTATCTTGATGCCCGGAACTTCTTTGGCATCGATGCATCGGTGGCTGTGCCCGACAATATGGAAGCCTGTTTCCGGGAAATTAGCCGCAAGTACCCAAATCTCCGCGCACTCTATGCGACAGACCGGAATGTGATCTCTCCGTCCTGTCATGAACTGCAGGGCATGCTCTGGACTGACGGCATTTTTGCACAATCCCGGCGTTACCATATGCAGCAGATCGTAGACCGGATCGGTGGCGGGGATGCCTATGCTGCCGGGATGCTCCACGGCTTCTTAACCGGAATGGGCCCGGAAGAAACTGTACAATTTGCGACTGCCACATCTGTTTTGAAACATTCCGTGAACGGGGATGCCCTGCCGCTTTCAGCAGATGAAGTCCGATCATGGGAAGGCGCTTCCGGACGGGAAGTCATTCGGTAAACAAGTTCTCAAAAAAAACAAAAAAAAAACTATTGAATAAATTTGAAAGCGGATTATAATAAGGATTGTAAGAACAAATAGGAAACTTAATTTCCAAATAGGAAATAAAGGAGGGGCGGAATTGAAAAAATTATCTAATTCGTACGTGAAAGATTTGCAGCGGTACCCAACAAAAGCCATTCAGTTTGGAGAAGGAAATTTTCTTCGGGCTTTTGTAGACTGGCAGATTCAGCAAATGAATAAACGTGGGCTTTTTCAAGGAGGAGTGACGATTGTACAATCATTGCCTAGTGGAAGAGTCGGGGAGCTTGCTGGACAGGACTATTTATTTACAGTCATGCTGGAAGGAGTGCAAAATGGAAAAGAAGTCCAATCCCATGAGATTGTTTCATCCGTAAATAACGGGATCAATCCTTATGAAAATTACGGTGCTTATTTACAACTGGCACATGATGACAACATCCGGTTTATTTTTTCCAATACGACGGAAGCCGGCATCGTCTATCATGATGGAGACGTATTATCCGACCGTCCTCCCGTCAGTTTCCCAGCGAAACTGACGGCACTGCTCTATGAAAGATATAAGGCCGGAAAAAGGGGGTTTTACATCATTCCTTGCGAGCTCATTGAAAATAATGGCAAGGTACTGAAAGAAATTGTACACCGTTATGCGGATGAGTGGAAGCTTGGCAAAGATTTCAGCAGCTGGCTTGAATCAGAAAATACTTTCTGCTCCAGCCTAGTCGACCGGATTGTCCCGGGTTATCCGAAAGACCGCGCAGAAAAACTTTGGGAAGAATGGGGCTATGAAGATACGTTAATTGCTAAAGCAGAACCGTTTCTCATTTGGGTAATTGAAGGTCCCAAGGAACTGGAAGAAGAACTGCCGCTCAAAAAAGCGGGGCTGAATGTCGTGGTCACCGATCATTTAAAACCGTACCGCGACCGGAAAGTGTACTTACTAAACGGCCCCCATACAACAATGGCCTGCCTGGCGCGGCTTGCCGGTATTAAAACAGTCGGCGGGGTAATGGAAGATCCCGATTTTTACCGGTTGATTGACTGCGAAATGTTTGCGGAAATTATCCCGTCACTGGATTTGCCAAAAGAAGAGCTGACAAGTTACGCGGCGGAAATTCAGGAACGTTTCAGAAATCCGTATATGGAACACCAGCTAGATGCGATTGCTTTAAACAGCGTTTCAAAATTTAAGGCACGACTATTACCCATGTTGGAGGAACATGTAAAAAGATTCCACAAAATCCCGGTTAGAATTGCATTAGCATTATCCGGGCTGCTGAAAATTTACGGAGATCAGGATCATGCCTCTGCTAAAGCGATTGATTTGCCAAATGTTTTGAAGGAATTTTCAATGGCATATCACTCTGACCGCTATGTTTGGCATATTTTAAGTAACGAAGCCTTATGGGGAATGGATTTGACTAAAATTGACGGTCTGCTCGCCCAGGTTGAAAAGGGCTTACAGTTGATAGAAAAAGAGGGCGTTCGCAGGGCAGTGCAGCAGGCCAACGAGGAGGCATTACAGGTTGAAAAATAAAACCATTCAGTTGAATCCCCGGGATAATGTACTCGTTGCTCTTCAGGATTTAGAGCCGGGTGATGTCCTAACATCCGGGGACAGGACGATCACCGTAAACGAAGCAATAAAAAGAGGGCACAAAATTGCTTTAGAAGATATCGGAGAGAACATTGACATTATAAAATACGGGTCACCCATTGGACATGCTACAAAAAAGATCAAACAAGGCTGCTGGGTCCATACCCATAACGTCAGTACCAATCTTTCCGGAAAAGTGGAATACGAGTACAAGCCGGAACTTCATCCCCACATCTTTCCGAAAGACAGCCGTACTTTTAAAGGATATTTGCGGAAAAACGGAAAAACCGGGATACGCAATGATTTATACATCATCCCGACCGTCGGATGCATCAATATGATCGGTGATCTGCTCGTTGACCAATTTAAGGCGAATCACCCTGACAACGGTGCATTTGATGAAATCATTTTGTTTAAACATCCATACGGCTGTTCCCAGCTGGGGGATGACTTGCAGAACACCCGCAAAATTTTAATGGATGCTGCCACCCATCCGAATGCCGGCGGTGTGCTTATCTTCGGGCTTGGTTGCGAAAATAACCAGCTGGAAGAATTGAAGGCACAAATGGGGGAATTTGATGAAACACGCGTAAAGTTTATGATTTGCCAGGATGTTGAAGATGAAGTGGAAACAGGCATCCAACTATTGGAAGAATTGAATAAAGCTGCAAAAGATGACCAGCGGATCGATCTGCCATTATCGGAACTGAAAATCGGGTTGAAATGCGGCGGCTCAGACGGGTTTTCGGGCATTACCGGCAATCCGCTGCTTGGGAGATTTTCAGATTTTGTCATTTCTCAAGGCGGCACCACTGTTTTAACGGAAGTTCCGGAAATGTTCGGAGCTGAAAAAATGTTAATGGCCCGTGCAAAAGATGAGATCGTATTCAATAAAATTGTGTCACTCATTAATCATTTTAAAGATTATTTTGCTTCTTATGGGCAGCCAATCTATGAAAATCCTTCTCCGGGCAATAAGGCAGGGGGAATTACCACTTTGGAAGACAAATCTCTTGGCTGCACGCAAAAAGCAGGAACATCCGCAGTAGTCGATGTGCTGGAATACGGAGAAAAACTAAGGGAAAAAGGGTTATCCCTCCTCCAGGCACCCGGCAATGATCTTGTTTCTTCAACTGCACTTGCAGCGGCGGATTGCCAGATGGTTCTGTTCACAACTGGCAGGGGCACGCCGTTTGGAACATTTGTGCCAACAGTTAAAGTATCAACAAACACTGAACTTTACGAAAAGAAAAAGCAATGGATTGATTTTAATGCGGGGCGGCTGCTGGATGAAGAAATGGACGAAGTAGTGGAACAATTTATTTCTTTTATTCTTGAAGTCGCGAGCGGGAAGAAGACAAAAAGTGAGATTCGCCATATCCATGAGATTGCAATATTTAAGAACGGAGTAACAGAGTAAATAAATTATAAAAAAAGAGGAGGAATAAGGGGATAAATGTATCAAAAAATTGGTAATACAAATTAGACTATAAAAAATGCATTTTGTTATTAAGTTCATCAGAGAATGTTCAAATGGATTTTTTTCTTGAGATTCAAGCAAACTAGTAAGAGACTGAAGGTACTAATCTGTTCGAAAGCTCCCTGTTAGATAGCCAAGAATTATTTTAATATAAAGAGCTCCAAGGGTGATTCTGACAGAGCAAGCCGTTTGTCCTTATATTTTTTCTTGAAGAACTTGGCATACTTTACTTCTACCTTCTATCAAAGGAACCTTTCTGCAAGACGGGCGAAATAATGTTCTTTATTTAATTTTCTATCAAATAGAAGGAAAGTAAGAAATTTCTTCTATAAAGGTTATTCGTAGTTCGGTTTTTAGTACATATTTATGGTCATCAAGTGCAAGTTTTTACGTGTTTCCACTTTATATTTTAGAAAAGTGCCAATTGTCAAATTCGTAATTTCTGTTTGTTAAGCAAGCCCTAAGTATTGTCCAGAACTATGTACATTCTAAAGTTGCAGAAGTAAGAATATAAATGAAATTAATTTTTTTCTAATGAAATTATGTACCTTATTATTAAAAAATAAAAAGTAAATTAAAGATATAGGTAAGTAGGAAAACTAATTTTCTTAATAATAAACATTTTTTATCTTTAAAAAAAGAAAATGGGGGAATTTTAAAAAATGCTTTTTCTGCTTCAAAAAGAAATAGAAGAAAAAAAAGAAGAATTTACAATTCGAGGTATTAGGCTGCCAAAATTTGATCTAGAAAAAGTAAAAAAGAATACGAAAAATACACCAACCTGGATTCATTTTGGTGGAGGAAATATCTTTAGATGTTTCCATGCGAAAATTCAACAACACCTAATTGAAAATGATCTAGCCAATACCGGAATTATTGTGGTAAATATTTTTGATGATGAAGTGGTAGAAAAAATCTATCATGACCATGATAATTTGACATTAATGTGTGTAACAAAAGCTGATGGTTCAATAGATAAAGAAGTAATTGGGAGTGTTGTGGAAAGCTATTTTTATTCAGATCAATCTTCTGCATCTGTTGACAGAATAAAAGAGATATTTAAGTCACCTTCCTTGCAAATTGTATCTTTTACAATTACTGAAAAAGGTTATAATTTAAAAAGCTCTTCGGGTGATTACTTGCCAATTGTGAAGGAAGATATTGAAAATGGGCCAGAACATGTCAAACATGGAATGTCCATCTTAGCATCTATGTTATTAGAAAGGTATAAATGCGGTTCATTTCCGATTGCTTTGTTGAGTACCGATAATTTTTCCCATAATGGTGATAAGCTGAAATCCTCTATATATGAAATTGCAAAGCACTGGAAAGAAAAAGGCTTTGTTGATGATGGATTTATTAATTATCTATTAAATGGAGACAAAGTATCATATCCATGGAGTATGATAGATCGCATTACACCAAGCCCATCTCAAGTGGTTGAAGATTTATTAAAAGAACTAGGCTTAGAATCAATGGAAATCATTCAAACTAAAAAAGGATCGGTTTCAGCACCGTTTGTCAATACTGAGGAAACACATTACCTGGTCATAGAAGATGATTTTCCGAATGGGCGGCCTCCATTTGAAAAAGCTGGTGTTTACCTCACTGATAGAGAAACAGTTGATAAAGTTGAAAGAATGAAAGTTTGTACTTGCTTGAATCCGCTTCATACGTCAATGGCGATTTATGGTTGTTTATTAGGATATACATCGATTGCAGAAGAGATGAAAGATCCGGAAATTAAAAAGCTTATAGAAAAAGTTGGGTATCAGGAAGGTTTGCCAGTAGTAATCAATCCCGTGATTATTGAACCTAAAAAGTTCATTGATGAAGTGATGGAAAAGAGGCTTCCAAATAAAAATATTCCAGATACACCACAAAGAATTATTTCCGATACATCACAAAAACTTGCGATTAGATTTGGTGAAACGATAAAACTTTATAAAGATCAAGCAAAAAACTTATGTTATATTCCACTGGTAATAGCCGGATGGTGCAGATACTTAATGGGACTGAACGATGAGGGAAATACCATGAAATTAAGTCCGGATCCTTTGATTGAAGAACTTCAGGGATATATTTCCTTATTAAAATTAGGTGATCCGAATTCGGTTAAAGATCATTTACAACCTTTGCTTTCAAACCAATCTATTTTTGGTGTGAATTTATACAGTGTTGGACTTGGAAAAAAAATTGAGGGCTATGTAAGAGAATTAATTGCTGGCACAGGTGCAGTCCGAGCAACATTAAAGAAATACTTGACATGAGAGGAGTAGATTTGACATGCAAATGATATTCAGATGGTTTGGTGAGAAAGATGATAAGATTACACTTCAACAAATCAAGCAGATTCCGAATGTAAAGGGGGTAGTTGGTGCGCTGTATGATGTGCCTGTCGGGGAAGTATGGCCTGAAGACAAAATCAAACATATGAAAGACGTTGTGGAAAAAGCGGGTTTAACTTTGGAAGTTATTGAAAGCGTTAATATCCATGATGATATTAAAATTGGATTGCCATCAAGAGATCAATACATCGAAAATTATATTCAAACAATCAAAAAATTATCAAAATATGGTATTAAAGTAATTTGTTACAATTTTATGCCTATTTTTGATTGGACCAGAACAGATTTGGCATTTGAACTTGAAGATGGATCAACCGTTTTGTCCTATGATCAAGCTATTGTTGATAAAATCGACCCAACCAATATGGTAGAGTCTTTGACAAGCAATTCAAATGGTTTTGTTATGCCAGGCTGGGAACCGGAACGGCTAAAGGAAATAAAGAGGTTATTCGAAAAATACAAGGATGTAGACGAAAATAAATTAACTGCGAATCTGAAATATTTCTTGGAAGCAATTATACCAACATGTGAAGAATATGACATTAAAATGGCTATCCACCCAGATGATCCACCAAAGGGTATCTTTGGATTGCCAAGAATTGTAAAAAACTTTGATGATTTAAAGAGAATCGTGGAAATGGTAGACAGCCCAAGCAATTGTCTGACATTATGTACCGGATCATTAGGGGAAAATCCGGAAAATAATGTGCCGCAATTGATTAGATATTTTGGGGAAAGAGACAGAATCGCCTTTGCACATTGCCGGAATATTAAATTTACAAGTGATGTGAATTTCCACGAATCCGCTCATTTATCTGAACTAGGATCTTTGGATATGTACGAAATTATGAAAGCATTCCATGATGTCGGCTTTGACGGATATATGAGACCCGATCACGGCAGAATGATCTGGGGTGAAGTTGGCCGTCCTGGTTATGGCTTATATGATAGAGCACTAGGGATTGCATATCTAAATGGATTGTGGGAAGCGTTAGAAAAGCAGGTATCTTAATGAAGTAAAAATACTCAATTATAATTATCTAATCATCAGTTTTGTGAGCAGATGATTAGATAAGGGTTCAAGTAGAGATAATTGTTCTTTATTGAAGGAGGAAAAAAATAATGGACGTGTTTTTTTCGTTTTTATGGGTGGCTTTAGGAATTTTATTACTTTTGCTTTTTAATTTGAAGTATAAGATGCATAATATCTTAGCACTTCTATTGGTTGCATTATTTGTAGGACTAATGGAAAGAATGGATATTGGTAAAATTGCAACGACAATTGAATCTGGCGTCGGGAGCACAATGGGTTCGCTGGCTTTAATTGTCGCACTTGGAGCGGTTATTGGAAAATTGATGACAGAATCAGGTGCTTCTCAAAGGATAGCGACAACAATAATCGATAAATTTGGGATAAAATATTTGCAATGGGCTTTAGTTTTAATTGGTATTATTTTTGGTATGGCCATGTTCTATGAAGTAGCATTTCTCATTGCAGCACCACTTGTTATTAGTATTGCAAAAGAAGCTAAAATACCATATATGAAGTTGATTATTCCAACTGTTACGGGAGCAACTATGGGGCATAGCCTTTTTCCTCCACAACCTGGTCCTATGGCACTTGTATCAGCATTTAATGTAGATGTGGGTCAAGTTTATATAATTGGAGCAATTGTTATCATCCCATCTGTTATATGTGCAGGAATTATTCTACCAAAATTTTTAAGGAATTTAGATAAACTTCCTTTGGCTGATATTCTCAAGGCTCCTAAAAAATTTACTGAAGAAGAGATGCCTAAATTTGGGACTAGTTTATTGGTACCTCTTATTCCAGCAATTATTATGGTAATATCTTCAATTGTTAAATTTTTCACAAATGAAAATTCAATGTTATATAAATTAGTTTCATTTTTTGGTAGTGCTGAAGTTAGTATGACGATTGCTTTATTAGTGGGTATGTACTTTTTTGGGATAAAAAGAGGAATGGATGGACAAACTATTCAAACACATATGTCAAAAGCTATTTCAGAAGTTGCAAATGTCATTTTAGTAATTGCCGCCGGAGGTGCATTTAAACAAATCATTATTGATAGTGGGGTAGGGAACAACATAGTAAAAGTAATGGAGCATAGTAGTTTATCACCTCTAATTTTAGCTTGGATACTCACTGTTGTTATCCGACTTATGACTGGACAAGGAGCCGTTTCGGCGATTACTGTTGCTGGTATAATGCAGCCTATGTTAAGCAGTTTTAATGTTAGTCCAGTACTTATGTTGCTGGCAATAGCTTGTGGAAGTAACACAATAACTTTAATGTATGATGGAGGATTTCTATTATTCCAACAAACACTAGGTATTTCTATGAAAGACACTTTTAAAACATGGGGATTATTAGAATTAGTAAACTCTGTTGTTGGATTGATAGTTTGTTTATTATTAAGCATAGTAATTTAGCAATCTCATAAAATATGAACACCATGCCAATCCATACGCATGAACGGCGCATGGAAACGTATTTGTACTTTGATATGTAACTGGTTACACAGATATTCCATTTTATGGGTACGCCGGATGAAACCAAGCATCTTATCCTATCTTCAGAACAGGCGGTGATTTCCCCAAGCTGGTCGATCCATTGCGGGGTAGTGACGAGCAATTACACGTTTAACTGGGCGTATGTGTCAAGTTTTTCTCGATAGAAGCTTTTTGCGATGTTAAAATTTTTATCTTGTTTCACAAAAAAGGTGACTCTTCTCCAATCCCGACTTTGACAGTCAAAAGAACAAAAACTCCCCGAAAACAGCTGTATAATCGTGTTTTTGAGGAGTTTTTTATTTTTTTATTTGTAGATATGCATTTGTTCTTTTGTCTTTTTGACCATAAGTC
>Ga0207789_1000385_pt1 | contig 17020 bp, 14 predicted proteins | sample HigsolmetaGSP12D_FD_184840 | JGI IMG/M metagenome (GOLD analysis project Ga0207789, IMG submission 184840) | High solid enriched microbial communities from the Joint BioEnergy Institute, USA - SP1-2-D (SPAdes) | ecosystem: Engineered > Bioreactor > SSF (Solid state fermentation) > Aerobic >...
ATTGCAGATTTCTCATTACGCGTTTTCGCTCTCTTGTACTGATCAGCCAAGGCATGGATCACTTCACGTCGTGTTTTCATGCTCAATTTCAACTCACATCCCCTCGGTAACATTTCGATGTGAGTGATCCGATGCCTCTTCGGTAACATTTTAGCTGAGTGATTGCGGCCCGTTGCATAGCAACATCGGATATGGTATATTAACTTTCGGTGTGAAAACGCACGCCGTTCAATTTCGTCAGCGGTGCTTCCGGATCGGGAGTTCTGGCGGAAAGTGCGAGCGGCGGAGGAGATTCATCCCAAAACCGAACAGGAGGTGCAGGGAAGATGGCAGTCATTTCCATGAAACAGCTGCTTGAGGCTGGGGTTCATTTCGGCCACCAGACGCGCCGCTGGAACCCGAAAATGGATAAGTACATCTTCACCGAACGGAACGGCATTTACATTATCGACCTGCAGAAGACGGTCAAGAAAGTCGACGAGGCGTATCAGTTCGTCCGCCAGCTCGCCGAGCAAGGCGGCACGCTGCTGTTCGTCGGCACCAAGAAGCAGGCGCAGGACTCGGTCAAGGAAGAAGCGGAGCGCTGCGGCATGTTCTACATCAACCAGCGCTGGCTGGGCGGCACGCTGACGAACTTCGCGACGATCCAGAAGCGGATCGACCGCCTGCATCAGCTCGAGAAGTGGGAAGAGGACGGCACGTTCGACGTGCTGCCGAAGAAAGAAGTCATCCTTCTCCGCAAAGAGAAGGAGCGGCTCGAGAAATTCCTCGGCGGCATCAAGAACATGCGCAAGCTGCCGGACGCGCTGTTCATCATCGATCCGCGCAAGGAGCGCATTGCGGTTGCCGAAGCCCGCAAGCTGGGCATTCCGATTGTCGGCATCGTCGATACGAACTGCGATCCGGACGAAATCGACTACGTGATCCCCGGGAACGACGACGCCATCCGCGCCGTGAAATTGCTGACTTCGAAAATGGCCGACGCGATCGTCGAAGCCCACCAGGGTGAGGAAACGACGGCCTGATCGGCCCGGCGGCCTTGACGGACGCGAGATGCATCAAAACAGGGTGGTCGGAAGCAAAACTTCTTGCCGCCCTTTTTTTAAGAACCGCTTGCGGATACCGGACCGATAGCGGGGCCGGTTCAGGCTACAGGAGGGACATATACAGTGGCAGTAAGTGCAGCAGACGTAAAGGAACTCCGCGAAAAAACGGGGGCCGGCATGCTCGATTGCAAGAAAGCGCTCGAGGAGGCGAACGGCGACCTGACCAAGGCGGCGGAGATTCTGCGCGAGAAAGGGCTTGCCGCCGCGGCGAAGAAAGGCGACCGGATCGCCACGGAAGGCCGCGTCGAATCCTACATTCACGCGAACGGTCGCATCGGCGTGCTGGTCGAAATCAACTGCGAGACCGATTTCGTCGCGATGACCGACCAGTTCAAGGAGTTCACCCGCGACATCGCGATGCAGATCGCCGCGTCCAATCCGAAATATTTGCGCCGCGAAGACGTGCCGCAGGAAGAACTCGACAAAGAGCGGGAAATTTTGCGCAACCAGGCGCTGAATGAAGGAAAACCGGCCAACATCGTCGAAAAGATGGTGGAGGGCCGCCTGAACAAGTATTTTGAGGAGAACGTGCTGCTGGAGCAGTCGTTCATCAAAGATCCGGACAAAACGGTGCAAGAGCTCCTGAGCGAGAAAATCGCCACCATCGGCGAGAACATCTCCATCCGCCGTTTCGTGCGCTTCGAGCTCGGCGAAGGGCTGGAAAAGAAGCAGGACAACTTCGTCGAAGAAGTCATGGCGCAAGTGAAAGGATAAAACGGCAAATCTGACGGGGAACACGGCGTGTTCCCTTTTTCTTAGACTGACCGGATGGAGGTACCCCTTTGAATCGTCCTCTTTACAAACGCGTAGTATTGAAAGTCAGCGGAGAGTCGCTCGCCGGCTCGAACGGATACGGCATCGACGCGGCGACCATTCTGTCGATCGCGGAACAGGTAAAGGAAGTGGTCGAGCTCGGCGTGGAAGTGGCCATCGTGTGCGGCGGCGGCAACATCTGGCGGGGCATCGCCGGAAGCGCCAAAGGGATCGACCGCGCCACCGCCGACTACATGGGCATGCTGGCTACGGTGATGAATTCGCTGGCGCTGCAGGACGCGCTGGAGCAGATCGGCGTCCCGACGCGGGTGCAGACGTCGATCGCCATGCAGCAGATCGCGGAACCGTACATCCGGCGCCGCGCGATCCGCCATCTGGAGAAAGGGCGCGTCGTCATCTTCGCCGCCGGCACCGGCAATCCGTTCTTCTCGACGGATACGACGGCGGCGCTCCGCGCGGCGGAGATCGAGGCGGAAGTCATCCTGATGGCCAAAAACAAAGTGGACGGAGTGTACAGCGCCGATCCGTTCAAGGATGCGAGCGCGGAGAAATACGATCAGCTGACCTACCTGGACGTGCTGAACAAAAACTTGGGCGTTATGGATTCCACCGCTTCTTCCCTGTGCATGGACAACAACATTCCGCTGCTCGTGTTTGCGATTACCGAACCGGGAAACATTAAACGAGCGGTCATGGGCGAAAAAATCGGAACGATCGTGAAAGGAAGTGTAGACTGAAATGCCGCAAGCGATCAAGAAAAACGCCGAGGAGCGGATGGAAAAAGCGCTGGCCGCCCTGAAGCGGGAATTGTCGACGCTGCGGGCGGGACGGGCTTCGCCGGCGCTGCTCGAACGGGTGCAGGCGGAATATTACGGCACGCCGACGCCGATCAACCAATTGGGATCGATCACGACGCCGGACCCCCGCACGCTGATCATCCAGCCGTGGGACAAAGCCGCGCTGGCCGCCATCGAGAAGGCGATCATGAAGTCGGACCTCGGCTTGACGCCGGTGAACGACGGCAACATCATTCGCATCGCCATTCCGCCGCTGACGGAGGAGCGGCGCGCGGATCTCGTCAAGGCGACGAAGAAATTCGGCGAGGAGGCGAAAGTGGCGATTCGCAACATTCGGCGCGACGCGAACGACGACATCAAGAAAAAGGAAAAATCCGAAATTTCCGAGGACGAATCGCGCCGGCACCAGGAAGACGTGCAGAAATTGACCGATCGCTACGTGGCGGAAGTGGATAAAATTTTGGCGGCCAAAGAAAAAGAGATCATGGAAGTTTGACCCCGTTTCTTTCGACCCCACCGTCAGGCGGGGTTGTTGTTCTTGTGGGGACGTCTAGGGGGAACGAGCATGCCTAACGGTTTGCGCAGCGGCTGGTTCCGCGGGCAAAGCGAGGAGAGACCGGCCACTCCGGAAGAAATCGTAAAAGACAACGTCCCGCAGCACGTGGCCATCATTATGGATGGGAACGGCCGATGGGCGAAAGCGCGCGGACTTCCCCGCATCGCGGGGCATCATCAGGGGATGAAGAGCGTCAAGCGGATTACGAAAGCGGCCGACCGCATTGGGGTGCGCTATTTGACGCTGTACGCGTTCTCGACGGAAAACTGGAAGCGGCCGAAAGATGAAGTGGATTATTTGATGAAGCTTCCGCAGGAATTTCTGTCCGTGGAGCTCGGCGAGCTGATCGAGAACAACGTGCAGGTCCGCATGATGGGATACCGCAACCATCTGCCGGATCATACGCTGAAAGCGGTGGAAGAAGCGATCCGGCGCACGGCGGGCAACACCGGGCTGGTGCTCAATTTCGCGCTCAATTACGGCAGCCGTACGGAGATGGCGGATGCCGCCCGGGAATTGTCCCGCCGGGTCTTAAGCGGCGAGCTCGATCCGGACGCCATCGACGAAGAAGCGTTTGCCTCGTGCCTATTGACGTGCGGCCTGCCCGATCCGGACCTGCTCATCCGCACCAGCGGAGAGAAGCGGCTCAGCAATTTCATGCTGTGGCAGCTGGCTTACAGCGAATTCTGGTTCACGGACGTGTACTGGCCGGCTTTTACCGAGAAGCATTTCTACGAAGCGATCCGGGAATATCAGCGGCGGGCGCGCCGCTACGGGGGGCTGTGACGGATGGGGCAACGGTTGGTCACGGGCGTCGTGGCGGGAGCCGGTTTCATCGCTGTGCTCGCGCTCGGCGGCTGGTACTATTCGGGATTGCTTGCCGTGCTGGCCCTCATCGGTTACGACGAATACGTCCGAATGAACGGACAAAGCCGGCGCCGGTGGGACGTCCGGGCGGCTTACGCCGCCGTCGCGCTGATGGCTTTGCCCCGGCTGCCGTTCGGATGGCAGGCGCCGTCCGTCGACGCTCTGGCGTGGCTCATTCTGTTCGTTCTGCTGGCCGCCACCGTCGTCAGCAAAAACCGGATTCACCTGGAGCACGCATCGCTATTGTTTCTCGGCGTCCTCTATATCGGCTTCGGCTTCCGCGCGATGGCGGAGGCGCGGGAGTTGCCGCACGGCTTTTTCTGGTCGCTGCTCGCGTTCGCCTGCATCTGGGCTTCGGACGTGGGCGCCTATACCGTCGGGCGCTACTTCGGCCGGCGCAAGCTATGGCCGGCGATCAGCCCCAACAAAACGATCGAAGGCGCCGTCGGCGGCCTCGTCATCGCGGTCGCGACGGCGGTCGTGTTCGCCGCGTGCCGGCCGGCCTGGCTCGGCTATGGACAAGCGGTCGCCGTCGGCGCGGTTGCCGCCGTCGCCGGACAACTGGGCGACCTGATCCAATCGGCCTACAAGCGGCTGCGCGGCGTGAAGGACTCGGGCGCGATCTTTCCCGGCCACGGCGGCGTGCTCGACCGCACCGACAGCTGGCTGATCGTTTTCCCGCTGATTCAACTATTAGGATTGTTGGCGCATTGATTCGCGCTGCATAGGCTACATATTCGATTCCGCAGGCCTGCGCCGGGTTGCACGGCAACGCGAAAGCGCAGCCCCTGCGGTACATTGGAGGTTGCGTATGAAAAAAGTGGCCGTTCTCGGCAGCACCGGCTCGATCGGCACCCAGACGCTGGACGTGATCGGCCGCGATCCCGGCCGCTACGAAGTGGTCGGCCTGGCTGCCGGAACGAATGCGGACCTGCTGCTCGAGCAGGCTCGCCGGTTTCGCCCGCGGGTCGTCTCCGTCGCAACCAAGGAACTGGCCGGCCGGATCGCCCCCGATCTGCCGCCGGGCGTATCCGTCGTGCACGGCCCCGACGGGCTGGTCGAAGTGGCGGCCGGCTCCGGCGCGGACTTCGTGCTGTGCGCGCTCGTCGGCAGCGCCGGCCTGCCGTCCACGCTGGCGGCGATCGAGGCCGGCGCGGCGATCGGCCTGGCCAACAAGGAGACGCTGGTGACCGCCGGCCACCTGGTGATGCGCAAGGCGCAGGAGCGCGGCGTCGCCTTGCTCCCGGTGGACAGCGAGCATTCCGCCATTTTCCAATGCCTGAACGGGGAAAACCGGCGGGCGGTCAAGCGGCTGTTGATCACCGCTTCGGGCGGCAGTTTCCGGGACCGGACCCGCGAGCAGCTGGCCGATGTAACGGTAGAGGAAGCGCTGCGCCATCCGAATTGGTCGATGGGCGCGAAAATTACGATCGATTCGGCGACGATGGCGAACAAAGGGCTGGAAGTGATCGAAGCGCATTGGCTGTTCGGCTTGCCGTACGGGCAGATCGACGTCGTGCTGCATCCGGAGAGCATCGTTCATTCGCTGGTGGAGTTTCAGGATACGAGCGTCATCGCGCAGCTCGGCAATCCCGACATGCGCGTGCCGATTCAGTATGCGCTCACATACCCCGAGCGGCTCCCGTCCCCGGCCGCGCCGCTGGACCTTCTGAAAGCGGGGGCGCTTCATTTCCGCCCGATGGATTTCGAACGCTACCGCTGCCTGAAGCTGGCGTACGAAGCCGGCGAAGCCGGAGGAACGGCCACGACGGTGTTCAACGCCGCCAACGAGACGGCGGTGTCTCTTTTTCTGCAAGGCCGCATTCCTTTTTTGAAAATCGAATCGATCATCGAACGGGTGCTGGAGAAGCATTCGCCGGTTCCCTCGCCGGATCTGGAAACGATCATGGAGACCGACGCCTGGGCCCGGGAGGAGGCCGGGCGCGCCGCGCTGACGTAGAAACCCGCCGGCCGCTGGCGACGACAATCCGTGCGCGCACAACCGCGCATTCCAAAAAAGGCATCGTCGCTCCGTCCGAGATCGTATTCTCTTGTAACGGTCGGGAGAATAATGATAATCTAAGGACAGCCGTTCAGCGGCATTCGGGGGTTGAAAACGATGAATACGATTCAGGTCGTCTTGTTGACCGTTCTTGTTTTTTTTCTGCTTGTCTCCATCCACGAATTCGGCCACTTCTATTTCGCGCGGCGGGCCGGCATCCTCGTCCGCGAGTTCGCCATCGGATTCGGTCCGAAGCTGTTCTCCATCAAGCGCGGAGAGACGCGCTATACGATCCGGCTGATCCCGGCCGGGGGGTTCGTGCGAATGGCCGGCGAAGATCCGGAAGTGATCGAGGTGCAGACCGGCCATACGGTCGGCCTTCGCCTCCAGGACGACCAGGTGGGCAAAATCTATCTGGACCGGCTCGACGACCGGTCCGGCATCATCCGCGGCGAAGTCCGGCGCGCCGACCTGGAGCGGAACCTGTTCATCGATCTGGACGTGGACGGCGACGTGCAGCGCTACCCGGTTCATCCGCAGGCGCTCGTCGTCTCGAAAGGGCGGGAGACGCAGATCGCCCCGCTGGACCGCCAGTTCCCCAGCAAGCCGGTCGGCCGGCGGGCGATGGCCATTTTTGCGGGACCGCTGATGAATTTCGTGCTTGCATTCGTATTGTTCGGCGTCTATGTGCAGCTTGCGGGCATTCCGGTCGAACATCCGACGAAAGTGTTCGTCTACGATGTGCTGGAAGGGACGCCGGCCCAGCAGGCGGGCCTGCAGAAGGGCGACCTGGTGGTGTCCGTCGACGGCAAGCCGGTCGGCGGCGACCGCGACAAGCTGGTCCGCGAAGTCGAGGCGTCCGCGGGCAAGCCGATGAAATGGATCGTGGTGCGCGACGGCAAGGAGATCGAGTTGACCATTACGCCGGACGAACATACGGGCAAAGTCGGCATATCGATGATACCGGAGATGCGCAAGCCCGGCTTGGCCGAGACGATCCGCTATTCCGGCCTGACGATGGGGGATATGACCGTCCGTATTTTCGAAGGATTCCGCAAGCTCATTTTCGGCGATTTCAAGCTGGACGATCTGGGCGGTCCGGTCCGCACCGCCGAAGTGACCGGGCAGATCGCCCAGCAGGGAATCACGCAGCTGACCTCCTGGGCGGCGGTGCTGAGCCTGTACCTGGGCATTTTCAACCTGCTGCCGATTCCGGCGCTCGACGGCAGCCGCCTGCTTTTCCTCGGCCTGGAAGCGGTGCGCGGCCGGCCGATCGACCCGAACCGGGAAGGCATGGTCCATTTCATCGGGTTCGCCATGATGATGCTGCTTATGGTCGTGGTGACGTACAACGATATTTTGAGATTGGTTCGAGATTAATCCGTCGTGCAAAAGTTGGAGGTCCGTCATGTCCAAAGACAAAAATCACGTAACCGAAATTACGCCGCAGAGCGAAGATTTCTCCCGCTGGTATATCGACGTCATCAAAAAAGCCGAACTGATGGATTATTCTCCCGTCCGCGGCTGCATCGTCTTCCGTCCGGACGGCTACGAATTATGGGAGAACATGCAGCGCGAGCTGGACGCCCGGTTCAAGGAAACCGGCCACCGCAACGCCTACTTCCCGCTGTTTATTCCGGAAAGCTTTTTCCAGAAAGAAAAAGAGCATGTCGAAGGCTTCAACCCCGAGCTTCCGTGGGTGACCGAGGCGGGCGGGGAGAAGCTGGAGGAGCGGCTGGCCATTCGTCCGACGTCGGAGACGATGATCGGGCACATGTACGCGAAATGGATCAACTCCTACCGCGATTTGCCGCTATTGATCAACCAGTGGGCCAACGTCGTCCGCTGGGAGAAGCGGACGCTGCCGTTTCTGCGCACGAGCGAATTTTTGTGGCAGGAAGGGCATACGGCCCATGAAGACGAGGCGGACGCGCGCAGGGAAACGATGACGATGCTGGACGTCTACACCGATTTCGTCGAGAACGTGCTGGCCATCCCGGTCATCAAAGGGCAGAAGACGCCGTCCGAGAAGTTTGCCGGCGCCGTCGACACCTATTCCATCGAGGCGATGATGAGGGACGGCCGCGCGGTGCAGGCGGGAACGTCGCACTATCTCGGCACGAACTTCGCGGTCGCCTTCGACATCAAATATTTGAGCCGGAACAACACGCAGGAATATTGCCATACGACGTCCTGGGGCGTCAGCACGCGGCTGATCGGCGCGCTGATCATGGTGCACGGCGACGACCGGGGCCTCGTGCTGCCGCCGAAGGTGGCGCCGACGCAGGCGATTCTCATCCCGATCGGCCCGCCGAAGACGCGCGAGCAGGTGCTCGCCAAGACCGACGAGCTGTACGCCGAGCTGAAGCGCGCCGGCGTCCGCGTCCGCGTCGACGACCGGCCGGACCTGTCGCCCGGCTGGAAGTTCAACGAATACGAGATGCGCGGCGTGCCGCTGCGCATCGAGCTCGGCCCGCGCGATCTGGAGAGCGGCGTCTGCGTGCTCGTCTCCCGCGTCAGCGGCGAGAAAAAGCAGGTGCCGCTGGACGGGCTGACGGCCGAGGTGCAGGCGATGCTGGAGCAGATCCACCGCGAGATGTACGAGCGGGCGCTCGCGTTCCGCGACGAGCATATGTTCGCCGTCGACACGCTGGATGAGCTGAAAGCGGCCTACGAGGTGAAGCGGGGGTTCGCCTACGCCGGTTGGTGCGGGTCCGAGGCCTGCGAGAAACAGGTGAAGGAGGAGACGGGAGCGACCAGCCGCAACATTCCGTTCGATCCGGCGGTGACGAAATCCCGCTGCCTCGTCTGCGGAGAAGAAGCCAAGCATACGGTCGTATTCGCCAAAGCCTATTGACCGGTCTTTGTCGGGGCGCCGGCTCTTTCGGAGCGGGCGTCTTTGTTTTTGGAGGCGAAGCATGTGAGGAGGCGTATGCGGGGAGCGCATGCCGGATGCCGGATGCGTACAGCCGTTCACTGCCGGGCGGCTTGTCCGGCTAGCGCTGGCGATTACGTTGGATTTTGATCCGCGAATCGGAAGCGGCCGTCTCCCCCGGCTTTGCTTGTTGGATTTTGTCCAGCGAAAGGAAGGACGAGTGCCGGTTGGAGGCTTGTCCGTTGGAAAACCTCCAACGAATCCGGGCGATTAGGGGCGTGAAGCGGGGAGATGGGGGATTTTCGCTACATAAAATCCAACGAGTCTGCCCCGGTCGAAGTCATCCGCAGTATTTGACTGGATGAAATCCAGCGTAAAATGATGCATCCGAACGGAGACGTTGCTTCCAGCTTCTCTGAGACAGGATGGGGTGTAACCGTAGCATTGCTCCCCCCGCTTGCGCATTCCGAGCCGACTTCGTCGCTCGGTCTCTATTGCTGATGCGCCCGGATTTACGGTAGAATAATAGAATGGAAAGATCAAATCGGAAAGCTTCCGAACAGAAGACGGTTCACCGGCGCGGCTTGCGGCGGACGACGCTCTTTCGCGGAAGCTTTTGCTGCTATAGGGGAGGAGCGAACGGATGCAACCGACGGAGGATCAGAGAAAGCGATTCGAGCTTCTTCTGCAGCAGGCGGAAATACCGGACGATTGGGTCGAGCGGCATTTTCGGGACGGCTACATCCGCCGGGTGACGGTCAGCCGGACCCGCAGGCTGTGGGCCTTCTCCATACATATCGGCGGGCTGCTTCCCGCCTCGGTCTATGCCGGCTTTTGCGAACGCGTGAAGGACAAGCTGAAGCATCTGGCGGACACGACGATTTCGCTAACCTACGACGAATCGGTGCCGACCGAATCGATTCTCGCCGAATATTGGCCGGTTTTCCTGGAATGGATCCAGCAGGAGATCGTCTCCGTCAACGGCTGGCTGACCAAAGCCCGCGCGGATGCGGAAGGCGATCTGCTGACGCTGACGCTGCTGGACGGAACGGGCCTGGAACTGGCCCGCAAAAAAGGAATCGACGCTTATGCCGCCCGTTTCTACGAAGAGCGGTTCGGGCGCGCGTGTCGGGTCAAGCTGACGGTCGGCGAAGCGAAGCCCGAATTGTACGAGGAATTCGCGCAGAAAATCCAGCAGGAGGAGCGGGAGGCCATCCAGCAGATGATGGCCGAAGCCCGGGAAGAAACGGCCGCCGCGAACGCGGAAGCGCCCCCGGCGCTGCAATACGGGTATGAGATCCGGGACGAGCCGACGCCGATCGAGAACATCCGGGAGGAAGAGAAGAAAGTTGTCGTGCAGGGCGTCGTGTTCGGCCTGGAGACGAAAGAGCTGCGCAACGGCAACACGCTGTACCAGTTCAACGTGACGGATTATACGGATTCGATCTCGGTCAAAATGTTCGGCAAAAGCAAGGAGGACAACAAAGTTCTGTCGCTCCTGGCGAACGGCAAGTGGCTGAAACTGCGAGGCCGCGTCGAATACGACCGGTTCATGAGCACGCCGGAGCTCGTCCTGATGCCGAACGACGTCCGGGAGATCGCCCCGCCGCCGGGCAGGATGGACGACGCGGAAGAGAAGCGGGTCGAATTCCATCTGCATACGACGATGAGCGCGATGGACGCCGTCACCCCGGTCGACGCCTACATCAAGACGGCGGCGAAATGGGGGCACAAGGCGATCGCCATCACCGACCACAGCAACGTGCAGAGCTTTCCGGATGCGGCCAAAGCCGGGAAAAAGCACGGCGTCAAAGTGATCTACGGGCTGGAGGCCAACGTCGTCAGCGACGCCGTGCCGATCGTGCTGGCACCGCGGGAACAGTCGCTGGAGGACGCCGTCTATGTCGTCTTCGACATCGAGACGACCGGCCTGTCGGTGACGGCGAGCAAGATCATCGAGTTGGCCGGCGTCAAGCTGAAGAACGGGAAGGAGATCGGCCGGTTCTCCACCTTCATCAACCCGCACGAGCCGATTCCCTACAATATTCAGCAGCTGACGCACATCACGGACGAGATGGTCCAAGACGCTCCCGAGCTGGAGCCGAAGCTGGCCGAGTTTCTGGAATTCGTCGGCGACGCGGTGTTGGTGGCGCACAACGCGAGGTTCGACATCGGCTTTATCCAAGAGGCGTGCAAGCGGCTCGGCTGGCCGCAAGTCGAGAACCCGGTGCTGGATACGCTGGAACTGGCGCGGCTGTTGCACCCGACGATGAAGAACCACCGGCTGAACACGCTGGCCGAGCTGTACCGCGTGCCGCTCGAGAACCACCACCGCGCGATCGACGATACGGTCGCGCTCGGCGGCGTGCTGAACGGGCTGCTCAAAGACGCGATGAGCCGCGGCTATACCGAGCTGCACCGGCTGAACGAAGCCCACGGCGACAGCTGGCGCACGACCCGACCGTTCCACTGCGGCATCTATGCGCTGAACGCGGTCGGCAAGAAGAACCTGTTCAAGCTCGTGTCGCTGTCGCATACCGAATATTTTCACAAGGTCCCGTGCATTCCGAAGAGCAAGCTGCTGGAAATGCGCGAAGGGCTGCTGATTGTCTCGGGCTGCGAAAAGGGCGAGTTCTACGAGACGGTGCTGAACAAGTCCGAGGAGGAAGCCGAGGAAGTCGCGGAATTCTACGACGTGCTGGAAATTCAGCCGCTCGATTTCTACATGCATCTTCTGGACAAAGGGCTGGTCGGAAGCCGCGCCGAACTGGAGGAGTCGCTCCGACGCATCTGCCGCATCGGGGAGAAGCTGGGCAAGCCGGTCATCGCGACGGGGAACGTTCATTATCTGGAACCGCGGGACAAGCTGTTCCGCGACATTACGATCCACGGCATCACCGGCTTCAGCCCGCTCAAGGAGCAGCGCAAACCCGACGCGCATTTCCGCACGACCCGGGAGATGCTGGACGCCTTGGCCTTTCTGGGCGAGGAGAAGGCGTACGAAGTCGTCGTCCGCAACCCGAGCGAGCTGGCCGACCGGTTCGAGGAGATTCAGCTTTTCCCGGACAAGCTGTTTACGCCCATCATCGAAGGCGCCGACGAGGAGATCCGCGCCAAATGCTACGAGACGGCCCGGTCGATGTACGGAGACCCGCTTCCGGACGTCGTCGCGCAGCGGCTGGAGAAGGAGCTTGTGCCGATCATCAAGTACGGCTTCTCGGCGAACTACTTAATCTCCGAGCGGCTGGTCAAAAAGTCGAACGAAGACGGCTACCTGGTCGGATCGCGGGGATCCGTCGGTTCGTCGGTCGTCGCGACGTTTCTCGGCATCTCGGAAGTGAACCCGCTGCCCGCGCACTATTTGTGCCGGAACCCGGACTGCAAGCACAGCGAATGGTTTCTCGACGGCAGCGTGCCGAGCGGCTTCGATCTGCCGGACAAAGATTGTCCGAAGTGCGGCTCGCGCATGCGCGGCGAAGGACAGGACATTCCGTTCGAGACGTTCCTCGGCTTCAAAGGGGACAAAGTTCCCGATATCGACCTGAACTTCTCCGGGGAATACCAGCCGCACGCGCACAACTATACGAAGGTGCTGTTCGGCGAGAAAAACGTCTTCCGGGCCGGCACGATCGGCACGGTGGCGGAGAAGACGGCGTTCGGCTTTGCCCGGAAGTACCAGGAGGACCACGGCAAGTCGTGGCGCGGCGCCGAGCTGAGCCGGCTGGCAGCGGGCTGCACCGGCGTGAAGCGGAGCACCGGCCAGCATCCGGGCGGCATCGTCGTTGTCCCCGACTATATCGAAGTCGAGGACATTACGCCGGTCCAGTATCCGGCCGACGATACGAGCTCCGAGTGGAAGACGACGCACTTCGATTACCACGCTTTCGACGCGAACTTGCTCAAGCTCGACATCCTCGGACATGACGATCCGACGATGATGCGGATGCTGCAGGATTTGACCGGCGTCGACCCGACGACGATTCCGATGAACGACCCGAAGGTGATGAGCCTGTTCAACTCCGTCGAAGCGCTCGGCGTGACGCCGGAGCAGATTCGCACGCCGGTGGCGACCTACGGGGTGCCGGAGATGGGAACCCGGTTCGTGCGGCAGATGCTGGAGGAAACGAAGCCTTCGTCGTTCGCCGACCTGCTGCAAATTTCCGGTCTGTCGCACGGGACGGGCGTATGGCTCGGCAACGCGCAGGAGCTGATCAGGAACGGCACGTGCACGATCAAGACGGTGATCGGCTGCCGGGACGACATCATGCTCTACTTGATCTACAAAGCCGGCATGGACGCTTCGCTCGCCTTCAAAATTACCGAAAGCGTGCGGAAAGGGAAAGGGCTGACGCCGGAGTGGATCGAAGAGATGAAAAAATGCGGCGTCCCGCAATGGTACATCGATTCGTGCCTGCGCATCGAGTACATGTTCCCGAAAGCGCACGCGGCCGCCTACGTCATTTCCGCGGTGCGCACGGCCTACTTCAAGCTTTATTATCCGATTCAATTCTACGCGGCTTATTTCTCCGTCCGCGCGGCGGATTTTGACGTCGAACTGTTCTGCCAAGGCTACGATACGATTCTGAAAACGCTCGTCGAAATCGAGGAGAAAGGGTTTCAGGCGACGCCCAAAGAGAAAGGGATGATCTCCATTCTGGAGATGGGGCTGGAAATGACGGCGCGCGGCTTCCGCTTCAAGCCGATCGATCTGTACCGTTCCGACGCGACCCGGTTCACGATCGACGGAGACGCGCTCATCCCGCCGTTCTCCGCCATCGCCGGCATCGGCGAGAACGCTGCCCGCAACATCGCCGCCGCCCGCGAGGAAGGGGAATTTCTGTCGGTGGAAGATTTCCAGCAGCGCTCCAAAGCGAGCAAGACGATCGTCGAAATGCTGGCCGGGATGGGATGCTTCCGCGGGCTTCCGGAGAGCAACCAGCTGATGCTGTTTTGACGCGGGCCGGACCGGCGGCACGCGCGCTAGTCGCACCGCAATGCTCGGCGTTGCTTTCTGCGTAGCTCGGAACAACATTTCCTGTTGCCGGCGCCGAATGATTATGGTATAGTATTTATGGTAATCATGTGGATATCACGGTCTGCAGAAGAGTGGGGAAACCCACTCTTTCCGTTTTGAGAACGGGCCTAACGGTCTGCGGATGTCCATTTTGCACGTATGTGGGAGGTCTTTGGAATTTGAACGCGGCGAATATCAAAACGCTCGTGGAGCAGTTTCTGACCCCGTATCTGAGCGAGAACGGGTTCGAGCTGGTGGACGTGGAATACGTCAAAGAGGGAAGCAGCCGCTTTCTGCGGGTGTTCGTCGACAAGGAGGGCGGCATCGACATCGACGAATGCGGCCGCATCTCCGAATACGCCAGCAAGAAGCTCGACGAGCTGGATCCGATCCCCGAGGCGTATTTTCTCGAAGTCAGCTCGCCCGGCGCCGAACGGCCGCTGAAGAAGGCGGAAGACGTCGCCAAGGCGGTCGGCAAGCACGTCTATGTCACGACGTACGAGCCGGTCGACGGCGCCAAGGAGTTCGAAGGGAGACTGGACAGTTTCGACGGGGCGACCTTGACGGTGGTCGTCGGCCGGAAGAAACACGCGGTTCCCTACCACAAGGTGGCTTCAGCGCGGCTGGCCATCGTTTTCTAATTCGAGAGGAGGGTCAATTCCCAAATGAGCACGGAGTTTATCGAAGCGCTGTCCGATATCGAGCGGGAGAAAGGCATCAGCAAAGACGTTCTGATTGAAGCGATCGAAGCGGCCCTCATCTCCAGCTACAAACGGAACTTCAACACGGCCCAGAACGTCCGCGTCGACATCAACCGCACCACCGGCTCGATCAAGGTGTTCGCGCGCAAAACCGTCGTGGAAGAGGTGCTGGACCCGCGGCTGGAGATTTCGCTGGAAGCCGCCCGCGGCATCAATCCGCATTACGCGCTCGACGACATCGCCGAAATCGAGGTGACGCCCCGCGACTTCGGCCGCATCGCCGCGCAGACGGCGAAGCAGGTCGTGACCCAGCGCATTCGCGAGGCCGAGCGCGGACTTATCTATCACGCGTTCGTCGACAAGGAGCAGGACATCGTCACCGGCATCGTGCAGCGGGCCGACCAGCGCAACTTGTACGTCGATCTCGGCAAGGTCGAGGCGGCGCTCCCGCTCACCGAGCTGATGCCGACCGACAAGTTCAAGCAGGGGGACAGGGTCAAATCGTACATCACGAAAGTGGAGAATACGAGCAAAGGTCCGCAGATCATTCTGTCCCGCACGCATCCCGGACTGCTGAAGCGGCTGTTCGAGCTGGAAGTGCCGGAAATTTTCGACGGCACGGTCGAGATCCGCTCGGTTGCGCGGGAAGCGGGCTTCCGCTCGAAAATCGCGGTGTATTCCCGCAACCCCGAAGTCGATCCGATCGGCTCCTGCGTCGGCCAGAAAGGCGTACGGGTACAGACGATCGTCAGCGAGCTGAAAGGCGAAAAAATCGACATCGTTCGCTGGTCCGACTCGGTGGAGGAATATGTGGCGAACGCGCTAAGCCCGTCCAAAGTGCTGGAAGTGATCGTGTTCGAAGAGGAGAAGATGGCCCGGGTCATCGTGCCGGACTACCAACTGTCGCTGGCGATCGGCATCAAGGGGCAGAACGCCCGGCTGGCCGCCAAGCTGACCGGCTGGAAAATCGACATCAAAAGCGAGACCCAAGCCGAGCAGGAATACGGCAGGCCGCGCTCGCCCGGCGATACGATGCCCCAGGACAGCGTGTCGATCGACTAGACGGCGCCGGCTGGCCGCTAGGGATGGAGGAGATGAACCTTGAAACCGCGTAAAGTGCCGCAGCGCAAATGCGTGGCCTGTCAGGAAATGATGCCCAAGAAGGAACTGATCCGCATCGTCCGCTCGCCGCAAGGGGACATCCAGATCGACCTGACCGGCAAAAAGTCGGGACGGGGCGCATACCTGTGCGGCAAGCCGTCGTGCTTCCGGCTCGCCAAGAAGTCGAAAGCGTTCGAAAGAGCGCTGAAAGCGCCGGTGGCGCCGGAAATTTACGACCGCCTGGAGGCGGACTTCGTCCGGGTGGAAGAAGAGTTCCAGGCCCGCAAGGAGTTGCCGGACGATGACGACGGCGAATAAAACGTTGTCGCGGCTCGGCCTGGCGATGCGGGCCGGCAAGCTCGCAACCGGGGAAGAGGCGGCGCTGGCGGCGATTCGCGGCGGCGAAGCGAAGCTGGCCGTGCTGGCGGGCGACGCGTCGGAAGGCACAAGGAAGAAAGTGGCGGACAAATGCGAAAGCTACGGCGTTCCGCTGCTGATCGGTTATGACCGTTACGAATTGGGCGCGGCCGTCGGCAAAGCGGAGCGGGTCCTGCTGGCCGTAACGGACCGGGGATTCGCCGACATGATTCGCTCGGGCTGGCCCCATCATTCGGAGGTGGACTATATTGAGTAAACAGGAAACGAAGGACAACAAGGATAAGCTAAGAGTTTACGAATACGCCAAATCGCTCAACATGAGCAGCAAGGAAATCATTACGATCCTGAACCGTGTCGGCAAGCCGGTCAACAATCATATGAGCGTAATGGAGGACGGCATGGTCGAAGCGGTTGAAAAGTTTTTCCGCGACGTGAAGGCGAACGCGGCGGCGAAAATGGCGCAGGCGGCGAGCAAGCAGCAGGCGCAAACGCAGGCACAGGCGCAGCCTTCCCGTCCGGCGGTGGCCGCAGCCGCTCCGGCGCCGGCCCGCAAGCCGGAAGAATCGCCGGCGCGGACGGGCGGCGGTCAAGGCGGTCATGGCGGCCAAGGCAGCCAAGGCGGTCAGGGCGGCGGAGCGAACCGCGGCGAACGCGGCGACCGCCAGCACGGCGGCGGTCAGGGCGGCGGAGCGAACCGCGGCGAACGCGGCGACCGCCAGCATGGCGGCGGCCAGGGCGGCGGAGCGAACCGCGGCGAACGCGGCGACCGTCCGCACGGCGGCGGCCAGGGCGGCGGAGCGAACCGCGGCGAACGCGGCGACCGTCCGCACGGCGGCGGCCAGGGCGGCT
>Ga0207789_1000388_pt1 | contig 16878 bp, 17 predicted proteins | sample HigsolmetaGSP12D_FD_184840 | JGI IMG/M metagenome (GOLD analysis project Ga0207789, IMG submission 184840) | High solid enriched microbial communities from the Joint BioEnergy Institute, USA - SP1-2-D (SPAdes) | ecosystem: Engineered > Bioreactor > SSF (Solid state fermentation) > Aerobic >...
AAGGAAGAGGATTCATTACGCCTGATTTGAAAGTTGCAAGTGTCCTTTCCTACGCTTTATGTGGATTACCGGATGTAACATACCTTGTTCATACAGAAGAATTTTTGGAAGATGGCATTCTTAAATATAAGATATGGGTAGAAAACTTATGAGATCACAGCACGCGGCACACACAGAATCAGGTGAATCACCCGTTATCGGCACCCGCAAAAATAAGGGGCCCGCATCAGCCGTTGTGCAGCCCCTTTCTTCTTATGCCAAAGCTTTGTCTGCTTCCTTTGAAAAGAAACTTTTCATCGCATGGAAAACATCTGCTTTTTGTTTCAGCACGTAATATTTAAATTTCTCATCTTTAATATTTTTATAGGCCGACATGAGGGTGCTATGGCGGTTGTACTGGTTCACTTCCCCGTAGTAGAACATATTCGAGACTTTCATAATTTCCTGGACAAGTTTCACGCAGCGCGCATTGTCTGATGTCAGGTTGTCGCCGTCCGAAAAATGGAAAGGATAAATATTAAAGCGGTACGGGTCATATTTTTCATTGATCAGGCTGAGCGCTTTCCGGTAAGCCGATGAACAGATCGTGCCGCCGGACTCCCCTTTTGAAAAGAAATCTTCCTCTGATACGACTTTTGCCTCTGTATGGTGGGCGATAAATTCAATTTCCACGGTCTCGTATTTCGTCCGCAAAAAACGCGTCATCCAGAAGAAAAAGCTGCGCGCCATATACTTTTCCCATATCCCCATACTTCCACTTGTATCCATCATCGCAAGGACAACCGCTTTTGATTCCGGTTTTTCCACTTCATTCCATGTGCGGAATTTGAGATCTTCCGGCACGATCGGGTGAAAGGCCGGTTTGCCATTCATCGCATTCCTTTTAAACGCCGACATCATCGTCCGTTTTTTATCAATATTGCCCATTAGCCCCGTTTTCCGGATATCGTTAAACTCAATCGCCTCTACCGTGTTCTCATCTCGCTCTTTCCTTTGAAGATTTGGCAGTTCCAATTGGCTGAACAATGCTTCCTCGATTTCCATCAGAGATACTTCCGCTTCATAATAGTCTTCTCCCGGCTGGTCGCCTGCTCCCTGGCCTTTGCCCGGTCCCTGCTCGGGGGAACCGTCGCGTGCAATGATATCGCCGACTTTGGAATCGCCCTGGCCCTGGCCGACATGTTTATTTTTATCATAATTATAGCGAATTTTATATTCGTCCAATGACCGGATCGGTATTTTAACAACATCCCGGCCGTCTGACATAATGATGCTTTCTTCCGTAATTAAGTCGGGCAGATTGTTGCGGATGGCTTCCTGGACCTTTTCCTGATGTCGGACCTGGTCATCATGCCCTTTGCGGTGGAGCGACCAGTCTTCCTGTGAAAGAACAAAATGCTTCTGATCCTGTTTATCCATGCTCATCCTCCCTTTTTTGAAAAATTTGCCGAGAATTTCGCCGTCACCATACCGGATATCCTAACATATGCTATTTTGGCGTTTAAAAACTTGGATCATCACATTTAAGATTACTCTATCTTATGCAATAAGGCAGAATATTTGACATTTTTCTTTTAGAAACAGGCTAAAGCCGGATAAGGAAAAAACCGGGCTGATATCGCCCGGCTTCCGGCTGCCGGATTACCGGTTCAGCAAGCTCCCGACATAGCGCAGCAGTTCATTGGCCGATGTGGAATTATAGCCGTAATCATCAATTAAACGCGCCACCACTTCATTGATCTTCTTCAACTGCTGTTCATCCGGCGTTTTTGTGGATGTTGTAATCTTGACAACGTCTTTTAAATCCGCAAACAATTTTTTCTGGATGGCTTCACGGAGCCGGTCGTGTGAATTATAATCAAACCGTTTCCCTTTTCTCGCATAAGCCGAAATGCGGATGAGGATTTCTTCCCGGAACGCTTTCTTCGCATTTTCCGAAATGCCGATCTGTTCTTCGATCGACCGCATCAGTTTTTCATCCGGATTAATTTCTTCGCCTGTTAAAGGATCATGCAGCTTCACTTTGTTGCAGAATGCTTCTACATTGTCGAGATAATTGTCCATCAGCGTTTTCGCCGATTCTTCATACGAATATACAAATGCTTTCTGCACTTCTTTTTTGGCAATTTCATCGTATTCTTTCCGCGCTAAAGAAATGAAATTCAAATACTTCTCTTTCAATTCCGGGGTAATCGACGGATGCTGGTCAAGCCCTTCCTTCAATGACAGAAGCACATCGAGGGCATTGATGGATTTCATTTCTTTTTTGATGATTGTAGAGGAAATACGGTTGATGACATAGCGCGGATCAATCCCGAACATGCCTTCATCCTGGTATTCATTTTTCAGTTCCTTTACATCCTGTGAATTGTACCCCTCTACTGCCATCCCGTCATACAAGCGCATTTTCTTAAGCAAATCGATATCCGCCCGCTTCGGTTCGCGCAACCTTGTTAAAATGGTAAACATCGCCGCAACTTTCAGCGTATGCGGAGCGATATGAATATCCGCCACATCGCTTTCCCGGATCATTTTTTCATAAATTTTCTCTTCCTCGGTTACCCGCAAATTATACGGAACCGGCATGACAATAATCCGTGAGTGCAAAGCTTCGTTTTTCTTATTGGCAATAAAAGAGCGGTATTCGGTCTCATTCGTGTGCGCGATGATCAATTCATCAGCAGAAATCAGCGCAAACCGGCCTGCTTTAAAATTTCCTTCCTGCGTCAGCGACAACAGATGCCAGAGAAATTTCTCATCGCATTTGAGCATTTCCTGAAATTCCATAATGCCGCGGTTGGCCTTGTTCAGTTCGCCGTCGAAACGGTAAGCGCGCGGATCCGATTCGGAACCGTACTCGGCAATGGTCGAAAAATCAATGCTGCCGGTTAGATCCGCGATATCCTGCGATTTCGGATCCGACGGGCTGAACGTGCCGATCCCCGTCCGCTTGTCTTCGGAAAAAAAGATCCTTTCAACGAGCACGTCTTCAATCCTTCCGCCATACTCTTCCTCCAGCCGCAGCATATTCAAAGGAGACAAATTGCCTTCAATCCGGATACCGTATTCCTCGTAAAAATCCGCCCGCAAATGTTGCGGAATCAAGTGAAGCGGATCTTCATGCATTGGGCAGCCTTTGATGGCAAATACAGCGCCCTGTTCAGTCCGCGAATACGCTTCAAGGCCCCGTTTTAACATTGTCACAAGCGTCGATTTTCCGCCGCTTACAGGTCCCATCAACAATAAAATCCGTTTTCTGACATCCAGCCTTTTCGCAGCCGGGTGGAAATATTCTTCCACCAATTTTTCAAGCGCCTCTTCCAAACCGAATAATTGATGGCTGAAAAAACGGTATTTTTTTACTCCGTCCACTTCCTCCACACCGGCATCCTTAATCATATTGTAAACTCGGGAATGAGCGGATTGTGCAACCCATGGCTTTTCTTTTAGCAAGTCAAGATACTCCCTGAACGTTCCTTCCCATCTCAGTTTTTCCTCTTCTTCACGGTAGTTTGTGAGTTTCCTCAGAATATCCATTTCGTACCTCCCCTTAGTCTTGTTGAAGAGACGTTTATATAATCTATGCCCCCAAGCGAGGGAACATGATAAAAAGAGACAACCTTATTCGGGACGAACGGACAGCGATAAACGCGAAAAACGAATAGGAAAAATTTCGTTTAGGGAGATTCTGGTGGATAAGGTACGTTCAAAAATTGAAAATAGGTGCATCTTTCAGTGAAATGGGCTATAATGAGGGGCAAAGAAGGAAAAACAGGGAGGATATCGAAGTGAAAACGTTCCTTATTATATTGGTAGCGATTTCATTCTTGTCCGCCATTTTCACGGCTGGATACGAAGACAAAGGGGAAAACTTCCGCGAGCAAGAGCCGGAGTATTAAAATGCTGCTCAAAGATTTTTTTGCACCGGGGATCTTCCGTGGGCAAAAGGCCAGGTGATCCCGACCATTTCCGGCAATGGCGCTTCCACACACGAAAGGCCGGGGAAATTCAGCCTGGCAGTGTGGCAGGGATTTTGAGCGGGCAAGGCCTAGAAAAAATGCAGCTTAAAACATTCGGAAGGGATTTTTCACCGGGATCTTTCGTGAGCACGGGCCGGATGATCCCGACCATTTCCGGCATTGGCGCTTCCACACACGAAAGGGCCGGGCGATGAACCAGCCCGGCCCTTTGTCATTTTAATCCTGGATAATGCTGCTGCCGCAACGCTTCATATACAAGGATGGCGGCAGTATTGGAAAGGTTAAGCGACCGCACTTTGTCTGTCATCGGAATACGCAGGCAGCGGTCCTTATTTTTTTCAATCAAGTCATTCGGCAGCCCCGAGGTTTCCCGGCCGAACATGAAATATAAATTTTTGTCCGGATCGCTGAAATCAAAATCCGTAAACGGCTTTTCGCCAAACGTCTCAATGTAGTATACTTCGCCGTCCGCATTTTTTTCAAAAAATTCTTCCAGTGAATCATAATAGACGATATTCACATGCTTCCAATAATCCAGCCCGGCTCTTTTTAACATTTTATCATCCGTTGAAAAGCCGAGCGGGCGGATCAGATGGAGCGTTGTCCCGGTCCCCGCGCAAGTGCGTGCAATATTGCCTGTGTTGGCGGGAATTTCCGGCTGGTACAATACAACATGCAAGCTCAACATTTGTCACCTCGGGACTTATTATAACACGTTTCTCAACTATCATCTTCAATGGTAAAAAACTTGTACTTGATATTCGGCGTATAGGCGGAAGAGTCTTCATACGTCCAGTACCGTTTACGGCTATTGGTCGTATGGGCATTCACAAGCGGCATCCCGTAATAATCATAACCCGTGACAATGAGCGTATGGTCAAACCGGCCGTCCCCCTGGAAATCGATACAAATGACGTCACCGTACTTCAGCTCCTGCGGTGACGAAACTTCCTTTGCGCGCAAACCGGTTTTAGAATACTGCAGGTATGTCTTAAACGAATGTGCAACCGTCCAGCTGTAACTCCAGTTATTGTGCATCATCCACCAGCCCTGTGCCCTGTCCGGGTATCCGCGCATCGGTGCCCCGCCGGCGTGAAGGCATTGCGAGATATAGTTCGTGCAGTCATCCGTAAACGATTTGTAAGCCGGATTAAAACGGTTCCACCACTTTTCCGCATACTGGACAGCTTTCATGCGGTCATACACGTATGCGATCCGTTCGCCGCCAGCTGCTCCAGTTTTCTGCTCCTCATCATCCGGCAGAGGACCGCGCCATTCCGGAATGTCCGGCACAAGTTCCTCGTCTTCATAAAGCCTTCCATCGTAAAAAGATGCTTTTCTTTCCTCCACTGCTTCTTCAATGTAAAAAGCCGCTTTTTGTTTGATCATATACTGCATATGCACCGTATAATAAAGAAAGCTGTGGCTTCCCTCCTGGTCAGCCCGGGTTACTTTTGCTTCCGCTTTCACCTTTACAATCCGGGCATCCCGATTTGAAAGCCCCGTCTTTTTTCGTTCAATATCTTCAAATTCCCGCTCTGTTCCTCGCCCGGTAAAGTGAGCAAGCCTGTTTTCAAGATGTGCCTGGATTTGTTCTTTCAATCAGAAAACCCCCTCTCTTCATCACTATATGATGAAAAAATGGGGGAAATCAGTATCTGTATATTTTCGTGCTTTTTGAAAACGCAAAGATTCTTTTGTTTTGCTGAAAATTTGCGTTGGCGCTGCTTTTGGCACATAAAAAAGCGGCAGCCGTTATCAAGGAACGTGATACATTCCTAGAGCTTTCTTGACGCAGTACCGTTCCATGTGACGATTTTTTACCCGTATCCACGAAAGAAGCGGCATCAAAGTTTATCCTGAAATAGGCACCGGCTGATTTTCATTCTCCTGCTGATGCCGCGTGCACTGCGATGGACGTCTAATCGAAAAATGCAAGGCCTTTTTCGATTTCATTGCGGGCATCCGGATCTTCTTCCTGTTCGCGTGCGGAAAGAAGTGCAGCTTTTGCTTCTTCCCCGCCGATTTTCCCAAGCGCCCAGCCTGCCGTCCCGCGAATAACCGGGCGCGGATCTTCCTGCAAAATTCGGATCAGCTCCGGTACTGCGCTTTCTTCCTTAAAATGGGCGAGCGCGATAATCGCGTTTCGCTGGATCGGCTTTTTCCCGCGCCACGATCCTGCCATATGGCCGAACCGTTCTTTAAACGCGCGGTTGCTGAGGCGGAGAATCGGTTCCAGAAGTGGCTTGGCCGCTTCCGGTTCCGGCTCCATTTCCTCATGAAAATGAAAATCAATCCCTTTGTTTTTCGGACAGATTGTCTGGCACGAATCACAACCGTACACGCGATTGCCGATTTTCCCTTTAAACTCGTCCGGCAAGTAATCTTTTGTCTGCGTTAAAAAGCTGATGCACCGTTTGGCATTCAGCTGCCCGGCAGAAACAAGCGCGCCGGTCGGACAGACATCTAGGCATTTCCGGCAGTCACCGCACTGGTCCTCAACAGGTGTATCCGGTTCAAACGGAATATTGGTAATCATCTCGCCTAAGTACACATAGGAACCAAATTCCGGTGTGATGATCGAACAATTTTTTCCGCTCCAGCCAATGCCGGCCCTCTCGGCTACCGCCCGGTCGGAGAGTTCCCCTGTATCGACCATCGATTTGCAGCGGGCCCCTTCCACTTTTTCTTTAAGAAAATCTTCCAGTTTCGAAAGCTTGTCCCTTAAGATGGTGTGATAGTCCTCGCCCCAAGAAGCCCGGCAAAAGATCCCGCGGCGTGCGCCTTTTTTCCCTTTCGGCGGATTCTTGATTTTGGACGGGTAGGCGAGCGCAACGGCAATAATCGACTGGGGCGAATCAAAAATTAAAGAAGGATTCACCCTTTTTTCAATATCTTTTTCCTCAAAGCCGGACTGGTAGCCGAGTTCCTGTTGACGGATCAGGCGCTGCTTCAACTCCGTAAACGGGTCTGGAGAAGCAAACCCGATTTTGTCGATTCCGATTGTTTTGCTGAAGGCAATGACTTCTTTTTTCAATTCGGCCGTATCCATGATTCACCTCCCCCGGAAAACAAATTATATAAAATGAACTTAATTTGCATTCAGCCCGAGCACCAATTTGCATGACGAGGACTTTTTGTACGGCAACAAGCGGCAATATGCGTATTGCTGCCATTAAAAACGTGCCATCATCAACTGTAAAAATGATTGTCACAATAAAAACGCAGGGATTCTCCCCCGCTTTCCGGGTGAAACACTGCGTTGCTTCTTACATACATCAAAACGATATGAACATTATATTAAAGACATCCGCTTCTGTAAAGAAACGCGGGGATCCGTCCATCAAAAAACTGTTACCCCTGTTACATTTTCCACCAACAGGGTAATGCAATAAAAAAATAAACAAAAAGGGGTGTGGAAATTGTTCGGCGAAATTATAAAACTTTCGCTCGGTTTTTTTGCGGTGATGAATCCGATCGGGAATATTCCGATCTTCATTTCATTAACCGGCGGATATTCCTTAAAGGATAAACGGAAAACCGCCCGCAAAGCGGTCATTGTTTCTTTTATCATACTAACGGTTTTTCTTTTGCTTGGAAAATTATTGTTCGAGGTCTTCGGGATTACGATTCATGCGTTTCGCGTTGCAGGGGGGATCTTAATCTTCGGGATTGCCTACAGCCTGCTGCACGCTAAAAATGCAAGATCGCAAAGCCCGCATCCGAATGAGCGGAAAGAAGTTGAAGCCCGGGATGACATCTCTATTACACCGCTTGCCCTCCCGATCCTGGCCGGGCCCGGGACGATCGCAACTGTCATGGCGCAGACGTCTTCCCATTCCCTGCCAAACCTGGCAAGTGTTTTAATCGGCTATACCATTGTGCTCGCTTTAACCTTTGTATTGTTTTATTATTCATCTTCGATTATCTCCAAGCTCGGGCAAAGCGGCCTTAACATTATAACAAGGCTGATGGGGCTGATTCTTGCCGTCATGGCGGTTCAAATGATCGCAAGCGGCATCCACGGGCTGTTCCCGAAGCTGTAAAACAATCCGCTTCCATATACGGAACATATGGATATCTGCGTCCCGTTCTGGTCCCCCGGTTGAAAAAACGGTGCCGGTTGCGGAAACAGCGGGGATTCCGCAAGCCAAGATTTGAAAATGCAGCACAATATCCAAGGATCATACGGGTATCTGAGTCGCATTCCGATCCCCCGTTGAAAAAACCGGTGCCGGTTGCGGAAACAGCGGGGTTCCGCAAGCCAAAATTTGAAAAGGCAGCACAATACCCAAGGATCATACGGGTATCTGAAAGCCCTGTTCCGGTTTCTTGGAATGAAAAAAGCCGGTGCCATGTGTCGGCACCGGTTTTTTCAGCTATGAAAGGATTCGGTTAAAACCGGAACAATTTGTTTTTTCCGTGATACAACGCCTTTTAAAGTGGCCGTGTTGTTTTCCAGCTTGACATTATAGGCTTTTTCCACAATATCCGCCGATTTGCCGAGTGCAAGTGCGACGGAATCGTTTGTTAAAATATCCGTTACAACAAACAGGAACAAATCAAGCCCTCTGTCTGTAATCTGCGCTTGGATCGCCTGTTCAATTTCCGCCTGTTTCACGAGCACGTCATTTGTATCAACGGCATTTACCTGGGCAATCACCACTTTATGGCCAGCCATATCAAATTCTTTGGAGTCAAGTGTAATCAGCTGTTCCACCGTTTTGTCACTTAAATCCGCGCCGGCTTTCAGCATTTCAAGGCCGTATGTATCTGCATCCACACCGGCAATTTCAGCCAGTTCTTTCGCTGCCTTCACATCTTCTTCCGTGCAAGTCGGGGATTTAAACAAAAGCGAGTCGGAGATGATCGCAGAAAGCATCAGGCCAGCTATTTCTTTACTGATTTCAACCCCATTCTCTTTGTAAAGTTTATTTAAAATCGTTGCTGTACAGCCGACCGGTTCCGCACGGTAATAGAGCGGGTCGCTCGTTTCAAAATTGGCGATGCGATGGTGGTCAATGACTTCAAGGACCCGCACGCTGTCAATGTCGTCCGCGCTTTGCTGGCGTTCATTATGGTCCACAAGAATGACATTTTCCACTTCGTTTGCAACCGTTTGAACGAGGCGCGGCGCTTCCATGTGGAATGTTTCCAATGCGAATTTCGTTTCATTGCTCAATTCTCCTAACCGGACCGCCTCCGCGTCAACGCCCAATTTTGTTTTTAACGCTGCATAGGCAATCGCTGAACAAATCGCATCCGTATCCGGGTTTTTATGGCCGAAAACAAGTACTTTTTCCATTTCTTTGCTCCTTTTCTAAAAAAATATGAAGGAAATCTGGCATAGACATTCCTATTATAAAACATTTCGGGAAAATTTTTAAACATTGTCCGCTGGATGGATCAGAAAAAATCGGAACGATCCGCTTTTGCCCATCATACGATATACCGGTTGAAAGTGAGGAGGGAATCCAATGTTTGTCCATCCGTTTGATGATCATGCCGGTTTGAGAAACACACAGCCTGACGCCGGGAACCAGCAGGCAGTATGGCTCGCCAATCTAATCCAGGCAATAAACGGCGAATATAGTGCCATCGCCTGCTACGAGCAAATCGCAAGGAGAGCCCCGTCTGCTGAAGCCCGTAACATCATTATGGAAATCCGTGATGATGAGATTCGCCATTTCCAGACATTTTCGCAGTTTTACACGAACCTCACAGGCAGAAGGCCGCAGCCGCAAATCAGCGAAGCCTGCCCTTCCACTTACAAAGGAGGGCTTGAATTTGCCGTGAAAGACGAACAAAACACGGTCGATTTTTACAGAGAATTGGCGCGTTCCGCAAATAGCCCTGCCATGAAGCAGGCGTTTCTTGAAGCGGCAAGAGACGAACAGCATCACGCCGTCTGGTTTCTTTATCTGCTCATCAATATCCGCTGACCGTGCGCTCAAACACCTGCCAAAAATTCCCGGATCACCCGCACAAATTCATGGGGCTCTTCAAGGTACGGCTGGTGTGAGCTGTTTTCAAACATATGGAATTTTGCCCCCGGTATGAGCCGGCTATAGGCCCTCGTTGTTTCCGGCCTGGCTTCATCGTAACGCCCGCAGGTAAATAAGGCAGGCAGCCTGATCTCATGCAGGCGGCCTGTTACGTCAAATGTTTTCAAATTGCCGGACGGGTAAAATTCTGACGGCCCCCACATCGTCAAGTATACTTCTTCATTCGGACGGGCAAATTCCGATTGCAAGACGGCCGGCTTTTCTTCAAGACGGTTGACAAATTTTTTATAGAAAACTTTCATTGCCTCTTTGTATTCCGGAGAGGATGTCCGCCCCTCGCGTTCTGAACGCGCCAAAATTTCCTGGACATCGGGCGGCAGCTGTTTCCGGTGTTCATCCTGATCCTCTTTCCACTGTGGAGCGCTCAGGCATGGCCCGGAAAATATAACGCTTTTTACCCCTGCCGGCTGCTTCAGCAAATAGTTTGCCGCAAGCATTGTTCCCCACGAATGGCCGAGGATGTGGACTTTATCCAATGCAAGTGCCTCACGAAGCCGGGCAAGCTCCTCTGTGAATCTGTCAATTGTCCAGAGTAAGGGGTCATCCGGGTGGTCTGATCTTCCGGAACCGAGCTGGTCGTAAAAGACAACCGGCCGTTCATCCCCGAGTGCTTCAAGGGCAAAAAACGGCATATGTGTCCCACCAGGCCCGCCGTGCAATACGATAAGCGGCGTTTTGCTTCCGGTGCCCGTTATTTTGTAAAAGACATTCCCTCCCGTGACTTTCACATATCCTTCTGCCATATTGGGTTAACCACCTTTCGCTTTCCCTCATCCATATTTTACTATACAAAGCCTTTTTTCTGGATATTTTTTACCCCTTTGTTTACAATACAAAATGCTGGTTAAAGCATAGCTGTAGACTGTAAAGATAATAAAAAGGGAGTTGACAACATGAGAAAATACATCAAATGGCTGGCCGTGTTTTGCTTGCTGCTTGCGTTAACGGCATGCGGAAAAAATACGGACAACCAGAACGCTTCAAAATCCAATGACTTATACGGCCAGATCAAATCAAAAGGCGTCCTTTTGATCGGGACAGAAGGAACATATCCGCCATTTTCTTTCCATAAAAACGGAAAATTAACAGGCTACGATATTGATGTTGCGAAAGAAGTTGCAAAACGGCTCGGATTAAAAGCCGAATTTAAAGAAACCCAGTGGGATGCCATGTTTGCCGGGCTCAATTCCAAACGGTTTGATATGATCGCAAACCAAGTCGGGATCCGCGCAGACCGCCAGAAAAAATATGATTTTTCCACACCATATACGATTTCAAAAGCCGTTGTCCTTGTACGCAAAGACAATACGAACATCAAGTCCTTTGCTGATTTAAAAGGCAAAAAATCAGCCCAATCGCTTACAAGCAACTTTGCCACTATTGCCAAGAAAAATGGTGCCAATATTGTAAGTGTGGAAGGCTTTAACCAAGCGATCCAGCTTTTGACTTCAAACCGTGTGGATGCAACGGTCAATGATTCCCTAACTTATCTGGATTACAAAAAGCAAAAACCGAATGCTGCCATTAAAGTTGCCGCCACCGCAAACGATGCCAGCAAATCCGCTCTTTTGTTCCGGAAACATTCAGGGAAATTGACAGACAAAGTAAATGATGCTTTAAAAGATATGAAAAAAGACGGCACACTAACAAAAATTTCAAAGAAATGGTTTGGTGAAGATGTTTCCCAATAACCTTGCGTTTATCAGCAGCAACCAGCTGCATTTGGTGCAAAGTTCCCTTCTGTCGATGCTGAAGGGAGCTTTGCATTATACGATTCCATTAACGATTATTACTTTCTGTATCGGTCTTGTGCTGGCACTCGCCACGGCGCTGGCACGGATTTCCGGCATTAAAATACTGGAATGGATTGCCCGAATCTATGTCTCAGCAATCCGCGGAACCCCGTTGCTTGTGCAATTATTTATCATTTTTTACGGGCTGCCGTCTGTGCACATTACCATTGGTTCTTTTCCAGCCGCCATTATCGGCTTTTCGCTCAATGTCGGCGCGTATGCATCAGAAATTATCAGGGCAGCGATTTTGTCGATTCCAAAGGGACAATGGGAAGCAGCCTATTCGATCGGGATGAACTATTCACAGGCTTTGAGAAGAATTGTACTCCCACAGGCCGTCCGCGTATCGGTACCGCCACTTTCTAATACGTTTATCAGTCTCGTGAAGGATACGTCTCTTGCTTCCTTGATTTTGGTGGCCGATCTGTTCCGTAAAGCCCAGGAAATTGCCTCCACCACTTATCAATTTATGCTGCTGTATGTCGAAGCGGCCTTTTTGTACTGGGTGATTTGTTTGATTCTCTCAATAATCCAGCAAAAATTGGAAGGCCGTTTTGATAAATACATCAGCAAGTAAGGAGGGACCTGTATGATTCGAATAGAAGGGTTACATAAACAATTCGGCAACCTTGAAGTGCTAAAAGGAATTGACTTAACCATTGAAAAAGGGAAAGTGATCGTCATCATCGGCCCATCCGGTTCTGGTAAAACCACGCTGCTTCGCTGCATGAATGCTCTTGAAGTTCCAAATCAAGGCAGAGTACAGATCGGTGATGTATCCGTTGACTTTTCCCAACATCCCGGTAAAAAAGAACGCGCGGCTTTGCGGCAAAAATCCGGCATGGTTTTCCAACAGTACAATCTTTTCCCGCATAAAACGGTTCTCGAAAATGTGATTGAGGGGCCCATCATTGTAAAAAGGAAAAACCGCCAGGATGCAGTAAAAAAAGCTGAAATACTGCTGGAAAAGGTAGGCCTGCTTGATAAAAAAGATGCGTATCCGGCAAGCCTTTCCGGCGGTCAGCAGCAGCGCGCCGGGATTGCGCGGGCGCTTGCGATGGAGCCGGAAGTAATGCTGTTTGACGAACCGACATCCGCACTGGACCCGGAACTTGTGAGCGGCGTGCTGAATGTGATGAAGGAGCTTGCTGAAGAAGGGATGACAATGGCCGTTGTCACACACGAAATGCGGTTTGCCCGCGAAGTTGCAGACAAGGTGATTTTCATGGATGGCGGTGTCATCCTGGAGCAAGGCAAACCGGAAGAAGTATTCCATCATCCAAAAAACGCACGGACCAAGCAATTCCTGCAGCTGATTCAAAGCTAATGAAACGGATCAGGTTTTTCGATATAAAACGAGCTGCCCTCTATCAGGCAGCTCGTTTTATATTACTTGATTTTTTCAGCCGAAAAAGGGGATACGGTGTGTGTGTCAACAACAGCAACCGGCACTTTTTCTTTTTTCTTTGATGTTAAGAAGGCGTACATGGCACCGACAAAGACGCCGCCGCCAATCATATTGCCGAGCGTTACCACACCAAGGTTGTGCAAAATGCCCACGAGTGTAATGGTATCCGGGTGTGGTGCGGCAAGTGCCAGCGAGAACAGCACCATATTGGCAATGCTGTGTTCGTAGCCTGAAATGACGAAGCCAAACACGAGCAGCATCATCGAAGCGATTTTAGCCCCGTCTCCCTTTACGTTTATCGGAACCCAGAACCCTAAACAAACAAGCCAGTTACAAAGAATCGAACGGAAAAACATTTGGGCCGTCGTCAGGCTAATTTTCCCACCAACAACCGACATTAAAAACTGGCTGTTATCCGAATCCGCATAGAGTCCGCTGTAATGGATAAACAGCGCGAAAATCGCCGCACCGATCAAATTTCCGGCATACGTTGCCACCCAGTTTGTGAGCGCATCTTTCCAAGTTGTCGCTTTTTTTACCGTGCTCATTGTCATCATCATCGTATTGCCGGTAAAAAGCTCGCCGCCGCCAAACATAATAAGCACAAGCGCTGCGCCAAAAAATATTGAAGCCATAAAGGAAGTAACCGGAGACTTCGCATCAAAAAACGGCTCAGCAAGACGGTAACATATTATAATGGCAAAACCGATGAACATACTTGCCAACGCTGCTTTTGTCACATAACGAAGCAAGGATTCTTCCAGATATTTTTTCTTATTTAATGCCATTTGAACAACAGATTCAACGGCCTCGTACATAAACACCATCTCCAACATGAAAAATGTTTAATTGTGAATCATATCACAAACAACTGCCTTTCTATCATATCCCCTTTTTCCCTGTTTGTGTTTGTATATATTTTGAACGTTTATGAAGCGATTACACGAGAAAAGACTATTGATAGGCCGTCAGAGCTGCCCTATTTTACAAGCCAAAATCCGAGAAAATATTATATGTATATAATATTCATATTTAACAAAAAAGTATTTCTATTAAAGTCCTTTTTCATTAAAATAAGTTACAGAAAGAGAAGATTTGAGGAAGGATATAGAAAAAAATTAATTGAACGGAAAATTGCGGAGGGTACAAATGCTGCAAAGTCATTCTTATCGAATACTACATAATAAACTCAGTTTGGTTTGTCTTCTCCTTATTTTATTCATTCCTTGTGTGGAAATCATACAATTACTTATCAACCAAATCCAGTTTGGTGATAAGTGGGATCCTGCTTTTGCATTTTTCCTGACAGGCTCAAGCAGAGCGCATGGAGCACAAATCGTCTTAATTTGGTTTTTGCCAATTTATTTCTTGATTGCTTTTTCGGACGATGCCATATTGGATTATAAATTGGGATACAGAAATGTAGTCGTTAATAAAATCGGAATCAAAAAATACTGTTCAGAAAAGATACTATATAAGATGAACTTAAGTTTTTGACAGCTCTAATCTAACAAGCAGCCGGTCAATGACTTCTTGGCTCTTTTGGCTGGCTTGTTTCATAAATTCCGCCACGTGGGAGCGAATTTGGTAAAATTTGCTGAAAAAGACGTTGTTTACGACATCTTGCTTTAGCCACTTCCATAATCCTTCCACTGGGTTCAACTCAGGGCTGTATTTAGGAAGAAAAACAAATTCCATTCGTGGATTTTCTTTCAGGAAATCCTTGATAAATTGTGATTGATGCACTTTGCTGTTGTCCAAAACCATTACAATTTTACCTTGCGGGTATTTACTTAAAATGAGTTCTACAAAACGTCTAAAGGCCAAGGAATTACTTTTTTCTTCTTCATAGTGCGTAATTTCGCCGGTTTCATAGTTTATGGCAGCGAACAGCTTTGCACCCTTATGCTGGCCGTATGTTTTGATTTTTCGCTGCTGTCCTTTTGGGAACCAGTTATACTGCAGAGCCTGATAAGCACGGATGAATGCCTCATCTTCGAATAACAGGTGATCGATGATCCCATTCTCCAGTTGCTGTTTTAGCTTTAGGAAAGTGACTTCTTTGAATGCTTTTTGCTCTTCAGGATCTGCTTTTGCCAAAGTATATGTGGCCTTTGTATAGCTAAACCCAAGCCGGTGTAACATTTTAGAAACGCCCCTTGGGGTATACGACTGTTGAAATTCACGCTGGATCCAATCGGCGATTAACGGGAGCGTCCAAGTGTATTTTGCTTCGAACCCAACTTCTGCAGGGGTTTTGTTTATAATGGTTTCGGCCAACTGCTTTTGTTGATCTTCCGTTAATTTCTCAGGTTTACCTGTTGGTTTTTTCATTTGAAGGCTGGAGATTCCTCCTTCTTCATAAGCATGACAGTAATTCATGACCGTTTGCCGGGTACGTCCTATAATCTTAGCAATTTCTGGATAAGTCCGGCCTTCTAAATGTAACAGCACAGAGAGATAACGCTCATAAAGATGTTTATCCCTTGTGTTTTGCATAGCGTTTCGCAATTGTTCAAGTTCTTGATTCAACATTTTTTCTCCGCCCTTTTTAGGATAGTTACAATCTATATACCCAAAAAAGGACCGAGGAAGTGAGCAAAAATGATTAATTCGTTTTATATAGATTAAAAAAAGATAAGAATGGAGATTACTTCATTCAACATTCCGGTTATTACAGAGTGGGAAAACAACTGCAAGAAGGAAAATATAGATTGTCTTTTGTTGACCATGAAAAAACGCATAACCGAAAACCATTTGTACAAATCACCTCATCAGATAGTACTATCCGTCAATCTTATTCATTTGAAAAGAAAAACCAAAGACAAATTAAATTGAACCTTAAAAATCAGGAAATATTAGAAATCCATAAAGGTTTCTCAAATGAATACCAAAATTACGTTATTTTGCTACAACCGCTGAGCAAATCATAAATTCCAAAACGGGCGATGAACGTACGATTTGTGTGCTTGTCGCTTTGTCTAATTTTACGTAACCCCTCCTAGGTAAACCATCAGGGAGCCATTTGCTTTGAATCTCTCGTATGGTTCTTCTAAAGGGGATTTTTTTCGTCCCTCTCCAATCCAACAGGCTCATCTTCCACTTGCCCAGAACCTGGTATGCATTGCGGGCGGTGGTTGCAATCCGGAAAATTTGCGCCAGCTGTTTTTTCCGTCGCGACATGGACGCCTGTCTTTTGAAAAAAGGTATAGACAAAAAATACCTGCAGGCCGGACACTTGGAAAAAGTGCCCAGCCTGCAGGTGCCAGTTTACTCAAATTCCCCTCCGTCTTCTTCCTTACATCGCTGCTTTTATAATCGCTTCCACTTCTTTTTGTGTTGGTTTGCGCGGGTTTGTGGCTGCGCACGCGTCCTGCATCGCATGCTGGGCGAGGATTTCGATATCTTCTTCTTTAGCCCCGAGTTCTTTAAAGCCTTTCGGAATGTTCAGCTGTGCTGCCAACCTTTCTATTGCTGTAATGGCTTTTTCCGCCGCTTCGTCGACGCTCAGGCCATCCGTCTTCTCACCCAGTGCAACGGCAATTTCTGCAAATCTTTCTTTCCGCGCAATCAGATTGAAACGGCACACATGCGGGAGCAAAATCGCATTGCAAACGCCGTGCGGCAAGTTA
>Ga0207789_1000391_pt1 | contig 16775 bp, 14 predicted proteins | sample HigsolmetaGSP12D_FD_184840 | JGI IMG/M metagenome (GOLD analysis project Ga0207789, IMG submission 184840) | High solid enriched microbial communities from the Joint BioEnergy Institute, USA - SP1-2-D (SPAdes) | ecosystem: Engineered > Bioreactor > SSF (Solid state fermentation) > Aerobic >...
ATCAAGGGATGCGAGAATTTATATGGAAAGGATGATTGACCATATCACAGGGTACAAGCAAGAAACGAAAAAAAGGAAAGAAGAAAAAACGAGGAATCGAACATATTCGCCCCAAGAAACAGTTCGTCAACTATCATTGTTTGATGTGTCATGAGGAAGAAAAAATTCCATATGAGGTAGTAAGAGAAATGGATCTAATGGATGGCGGTGATCCGGCAACTCCTCCAAGATTTCAATGTGAAAAATGTAATGGCGTGATGGTTCCAGAATATTATAAAGGGATATCTGGAACGGAATATAAATTAACGGATTATCTTTAAACATCAGCGAAGAGAAAAGGACCGGGCGTACTTTGCCCGGTTTTTCTTATCACTTAACAGAGCCTGAAACCCCATTGTAAATGTATTTTTGTAGTGCTAGGAATACAATTAATATCGGCAAAATAACGATGACTACCCCGGCCAGAATAACAGGCCAGTTTGTCCCGTAAGGTCCCTTGAATGCAAAAAGCGCTGTCGATATGACTTTCAATGATGGATCCGGCATATACAAAAATGGATTGTAAAAGTCATTATAAATGCCGACACCACTGATAATTAATACGGTGATCATCGGGGATTTTAACAAAGGAAGGATGATCTTCCGATAAATCTGGAAGTACGATGCCCCCTCCAGAAGAGCTGCTTCATCCAGTGAAACTGGGATGCCTTCCAAATATTGCAGAAAAATATACACGGCGATGACATCCGTACCCAGGTTCAGAACAATAACAGACCAGATGGTATTAAACAGACCCATGTGGTTGATAATCTGAAACGTTGCGACTTGAGCCGTAATAGTCGGTATAAGGGTGGCAATTAGGTACAGCGCCATAATACCTTTTTTTAATTTAAAATCAAACCGATTTAATACATAAGCAATCATGGTGCCTAGCAATAATTTTCCGATAATTGAAACAGCAAAAATGAACAACGTATTTCTAAATCCAACTAACATCTGCCCATCTACAAATGCCATCCGGTAATTCTCAAAAGTAAAGTGCTCCGGTAAGGACAGTATCCCGCTGTGCATGAACTCTTCTCTTGTTTTAAAGGAACCGATAAACACAACAAGCACCGGAATGATTGCAACGATTGCACCAATAATTAAACTAGCGTATTTCAGGATGGCCGCTAGCCATTTTTTATAAAGTGCTGTCCGTTGTCTTGGATTCAGATTTGTTTTCACAGCATTTTCCAAATGCATGGTTTACTCGCTCCTTTCCCTTGTCAGCAATCTTTGAATTCCGGTAACAGTAAGCACGATAATTAACAAGATAACTGCCATTGCAGAGGCAAGACCCAATTTGCTGTATTTAAATGCAGAATCGACTGTCTGGATAACGAAAGTATTGGTTCCATTCGATCCGCCAGTCATAATATATGGAATATCAAACACACTTAACGAACCGCTAATACCGAGTATTATATTTAAATAGATAATTTGTTTGATGCTTGGAAAAACAATATATTTAAACTGTTTCCATCGGTTAGCACCGTCAATTTCAGCAGCTTCATAAATTTCTGGATCAATGGACTGAATCGCACCCAAGAAGATAATGAAGTTAAAACCGGTATATCGCCATATTGAAGTAAAGGCAAGCGAAATATTATTGATGGACCGGTCTCCGAGCCATAAACGAATCTGGTCTTCTAATCCAATAAAAGAAAGAAAGGTATCCAGCGTCCCTCCTTCTTTATAGAAGTATAAAAATATGAAACCGATCGCTACACCGTTTAACAAATACGGGAAAAAGAGAATGCCTTTCCACAAATTCGCTAGTCGCACCTTAAAACTCAGAATAGCCGCAAAATATAAGGCGATTGCAAGCTGAATAAATGTCGCTGCAAAGTAGTAGAGACTAACTTTAAATACTGAAAAATATTCTGGCGTTGTAAACACCTTTATATAGTTTTCTAAACCAACATTATTCCAAGATGGGCTTAATCCGTCCCAATCTGTAAAACTATATTGCAGCATTTTTACAAGGGGATAATAAGAAAAAAGTAACAATAAAAATAAAGGGAGAGCCGAAAAAAGAACGATAATAATTCTCCTTTGTATTTTGTTATTTAAATTTAATTTATTCATGTCGCCAACCCTCTTACATTCCATCTCTAATTACTGCCGTATAGTAAGTATATGTCAGCCTGCAACCTTTAAATAAGTTGCCGACTGACAAACTATTAAACTTGAATCACGAAACCATTATTTCGTAACTTCATCAATGGCATTGGACCATTTTTTGTTCAAGTCATCCATAATGTCGTCAAACGATTCATTTGTATTTCCTTTAGCCGCATCAACAATGCGTTGTTTTGTTTTATCCGTTGTATCCAGACCGATTTCTGAAGCGTTAACAATATCGCTAAACAGCGACTCTTTTCCTTCAGGGGCCGGATTAGCTTCAATAAATTCAACACCGGTATCCTGCATGGATTTCAGTGCATCCGGATAGTATTTACCCTTTACAGCAGAAATAGCTCCTGTATCTTTTGCATAGTTCGAGTCGTTAATGAACCATTCAACAAATTTGCGGGCAGCTTCTTTATGTTCGCTATTCACATTGATGGCAATGTTATAATCTGGTGCAACCGTGATATATTGTTTACCATCTTCTGCCGTCATTGGAAATGTTTCGAATGCAATATCTTCAGGGTCTTCTGCAAGTTCCTGTACTTGCTGGATAGCCCAACTCCCGAGTACCATGACAGCAATTTTTCCATCAGCTAGATCTTGTTTCGATTGTTCCCAGTCAGTCGTTGATGGGTCTTTCTCTGTTAGACCTTCTTTGGTAACATCATAAAGTAATTTGTAAATCGTATTCATTGTTTTACCTTCTGCAAAAGGTGCCTTATCCGAAGTCATTTCGTTTGTGATATCCGGGTTTCCAGAAGCACCTACACGAACAAAATCCCAATTAGCCATTGCCCAGTTTGATGCATAGTTGGTGTATAACGGAATAACATCTGGATTCTTTTTCTTGATCGTTTTCAAAGCAGAAATGAATTCTTCAGGTGTTTTTGGAAATTCTTTTATACCTGCCTCTTCAAACAATTTTTTGTTGACCAAAAGTCCTGTGGTATTGATGGCAATTGGTAGCCCGTAAGTTATGCCTTCATATGATTTATTGGATAAGCCCATATATTTCTCTTCTAATTCGTTTTGTTTGCCAATTGGTTCAACAAATTTATTGAAGTCCTGTGGTTTTACAGTGTCCGGCAACATGAATACATCACCGTAGTCTTTCGAATTCATACGGATTTTCATTTGTCCGGCATAATCCGTAATCGTTTCCACTTTCACAATGATATCCGGATACTTTTGATTGAACTCTTTAATATACTCATCCCATTTACCATTACTTGTCCAGTCAGTTTTATGGTTGATAAACGTAATGGTTTCCTTCCCATCGCTACTGTTATCTGAAGAACCGGATTTTGAACCACAAGCGCTAAGTACAAGCGAAAAGCCGATTGCAACAGCCATGGTACCTAACAGCTTTTTCTTCATTTTGTTTCTAACCCCCCAATTCAATATTTAAATGATTATTTCCTTTTTTGAAGACGCCTTCATTTATATTTTATCACCTTCAAATCCATTTGTATATACTTTTATTTTTAAAATTACAGCTTTTTATATTTAATTGCATACCTTATGCTTTGTTTTATTACTTATTTTTATAGTAAGCTTGAATCACTTTTTCTGCTGGTTTGCCGTAAATTGCATAGTCTTGATCATTTTCAGCCTGTTCAATCGGATAAAGCTTTGCTTTCCAATCCCAGAAAGCATATCCTCTCACCCAATCTCTTTTATTCGTTGCCCTAAACATTTCCTCATACCATCGTCTTTGTGTTTCCACATCGGGCCGTCCACGTAATGTCCAATCGTTTGGCAAAAGATCCCCACCTTCACAGCTAGGGCATCCTGCCTCACAGAAAAAGAAAGGTTTTTGGTATTTTTTTACTACTTTTTCAATCCTATCAAGCTGTTCTTCCCATGCGTTGACAGGATAATAGCCGCTTGATGATATGACATCAACCGCATCCCACCATTTCAGCACATCTTCCTGATATTTGTCACAATTATATGTAATTAGACCATGATATACATTACGCACGTGTCGAATCAATTCGCGCCACTCTGCTTCACGCCGATCTGCATTCACCAATTCACAACCAATTACAAACATTGCACAGTTTGTTTTTTCTGCAATTTCTGCATAATGAAGAATAAATTTCGTATAAGCAGCAAACCATTCTGACCACTTTGGCTCACACGGGACATCTGTATCGAAAAAATTAATATGGGCCCGCCATGTCCCATCCGATACATTTACCATTGGTTTTAATATGACTGTGAGCCCCAGCGATTGGGCATAGAATATCATGTTCTCAATTTCATGATCACTTAACATATCTGGATGGTCCTTCCAATGGATATGGACAGACTGTGGTTTATCCTGTTCCGCTACCACCGTTAAAACAACATGGTCGATACCACATCTTTCTTTTAATAGATTAAGTGACTGTTTGGCCTCTTCTGTTTCCCACTCACCATTTTTGCTCATATAACCGAAAGTGAATCCTTTGATAAAGTCCATATCTGCTTCTCCTCTCTTTTTTTAGATAAATATTGACTTTATTTTTATTTTGTATATACTTTTGTTATAAAATTATTATATATTTTATATCCCTTTTTCGTAAAGTAGTAAAATAGCGCATATCGTTATGAATAATACGATTTGTACGGAAAGAATGTGACCAATGATAGAAGAGAATAAAGGATTTTACAGGAGAATGCTTTATTTTACTGTCCCCATTACCATTCAGTTGCTTATCACTTCAAGTCTGAATATGATTGACTCCATAATGGTAGGTCGGCTTGGTGTAGACAGCATTGCTGCTGTTGGGGTCAGTAACAAATTTACACAAATTCCAACAATTCTGTTCCAAGGTTTTGCGAGCGGTGCTACGATCTTCTGTGCCCAATACTGGGGAACAAAAAATAAAAATGGAGTAAGCCGTTCTGTACTCTTTGTAAGTGTGCTTACTGCGTTTTTTTCACTGTTTTTTTCTTTGCTTACACAATTGTTTTCCAAACAGATACTTGGTATTTTCTCTGTCGACTCGGATATTGTTGAGCTTGGGAGCCAGTTCCTTGTTATTATCGGGTATAGCTATGTATTTACAGCACTTTCTATGATCTTTGCAGTCGCCCTAAAAACAACTGGGGAAGTCAAACGTCCGACAGTATACTCTGTCATTGCATTGCTGTTAAATACCTTGCTAAATTACATACTAATATACGGGCACCTAGGCATGCCTGCCTTGGGTGTTAAAGGTGCAGCTATTGCCACCTTGATTTCCCGGATTGTTCAAACTGGTCTTTTGTTTTCACTACTTGTCAAAAAAGAGTTTATTACCTGGGAAGGAGTCAAAAAAAATCTCGATGTTTTCCACAGTTCATTGAGCAGTAAATATGTTAAAGTTACAATGCCGTCTATCATCAACCATGCTACATGGACGTTGGGCGATACAGTCTTTTTCTGGCTTTATGCCCAGCTCGGAACGGATCAAACTGCAGCCATTTCGCTGATTGATCCAGTCATTTTTATTTTCACCTGTATTTTTTCCGGGATCAGTGATGCTTCTGCAGTCATGATTGGAAATGAAATTGGTGCGAATCGGAAAGAAAAAGCTGTGGATTTCGCAAAAAAATTTATTAAAATCACTGTGGTGTTATCTATTATTGTCGGAGTGCTGATTATTGTGACATTGTCTCCAATTCTCTCACTCTACCATATTTCGCCATATATTGAATCACTTGTACATCAAGTAATCTATACCTATGTCATCATCTCGGTAGCAAAAAACTTGAATTATATCAACAATGTGGGCATTCTTCGTACCGGTGGAGATACGAAATTCGTCATGTGGCTCGATACGCTCGGCGTATGGGCATGTGGACTCCCCCTTGCCGGTTTTAGTGTGTTCTTCCATTTACCATTATTTGCCGTTTACTTCTTTGCAAACTCACACGAAATCATTCGCGCCATCTTTGGTGTGAAACGTACACTGACAAATAAATGGGTACAAAACATTGTGGAAAAACGTTAGAATATTCCGGTTGTATTCCCGGATTCCTATTATTACCATCGGCGCAGGTTCCCTTTATAACGGATGGCAGCGTCGGCACTGTTGAGAACCGTATACAAATTTCCGGCGCCCGTACGTAAACCGGATACGAGCACCGGTTGGTTAGAGGAGGAAACAAGATGAAAAAATCAGATTTTGATGCGGAACTTAGAAAACGAATTCTACCTTTCTGGATCCGGTTAATCGATTATGAAAACGGCGGGTTCTATGGCACTGTTGACTTTCATTTGAACATAGATCCAAAAAGTCCTAAAGGAGGGGTTATCGGTGCACGACATTTATGGTCGTTTTCTACAGTCTATGAATATACGAAAGACGTACAGCATCTAGAGATGGCACGCCATGCTTATGCGTTTTTGAAAAACAAACTGTGGGATCCGGTTAACGGAGGTATTTACTGGCTGGTTGATTATCAAGGAAATCCACTTATTCCTGTAAAACATATTTATGCTCAAAGTTTTGCACTTTATGGATTAAGTGAATATACACGCGTGACAAAGGATCTGGAAGCACTGGAACAGGCTGTATCTCTTTTCCATCTAATTGAGAAAAAATGCTTTGACTCTGTATCTGGAGGATATTTTGAGGAATTTTCAACAGATTGGCAACCAAAAAATAATGAAATTTTGGGTGAAGGTAGAAGTGCAGTTTTTACGACGAACAGCCATCTCCATTTGCTAGAGGCGTATACCAATCTCTACCGAGTTTGGCCGAATCCTTCCTTGTTGGAAAAAGTTCACCATTTACTTGACCTCTTCCAAGATAAAATTTTCAATAATCAGGAGCACTATTGCCATGTTGCATTCCAACGCAATTGGGAACCCGCCAACGATACATTCTCTTTCGGACATGATATTGAAACAAGCTGGCTTGTGGCGGATACTCTTGACAAAATAGGCGCAGATCGTCCCAAAATTGATATAATCAACAAACAAATTGCCGCAAAAGTTGCTGCTGAAGGCATGGCAGGGGATGGATCTTTACTTGATGCGAAAGTAAAAGGAAAAGTCTTACCGGTAAGGGTCTGGTGGGTCGAAGCCGAGGCTGTCATCGGGTTTTACAATGCTTTTCAACTTACAGGAAATAAAGATTACATCTCTCTTTCTGAAAGGGTCTGGCATTACATTCAAAAGTCATTTCTTGATCCGCGCCCGAATGGGGAATGGTATGCCCGTCTGGACGAGAACGGACACCCGACTTCCAATCAGATCATCTCCGCTAATATCGCGGATGAATGGAAAGGCTGCTATCACAATACCAGAATGTGCCTGGAAATGATCAAAAGGCTTCCAGAATAACGAAAAAAATGGATAACAGTATAAAATATAATGTTCTGCTTTCGTTTAAACGAAACAAGAAACTCTATACAAACCAAAGTAGGGCGCCCCATAAGCTGTCGGTATGATTGTAGGCACCTTTCCCATATCGCTCTCAGCGTCTAAGAAAGTAAATATCATATTGAGGCTATGCAATCACCCGCAATCTACGGTGCCAAGCGGAAAAAGATTGCTGATCAAAAAAATTCTAATCAAGAAAATATAGTAAAAGGAAGAAAAAAGGTCTCCATTTCTTTATGCACGATTCTGTTCGGCATGGTAATGGAGACTTTTTTGTGAAATTGATTACGCCTGCTTTATAGACAATATATCTGGGGTAACTTTTCAATCAGTAGTTCTTCAATTTGTAAATATATATGAACTTGGACTAATATATCGCTCTCAACCAAATCTCATTTTATTTTTACTCTTAGAGCATCTGACATACTGTTCAAGTTTTTTCTGTTTTTATCCGTAGACAAGTTTATAATTGTATACAGCTCCGATTAAGTTGGCATCATTTTTAAACTTACAAAGGGCGATATCAGGTACAAACGGGGCAATACCGACTTGGTCCACAATTTCCTGGAGCTTTTTATTCAATTGTGGAATCAAATCCTCTTTTCCTGAAATGCCACCGCCAATAATAATTTTTTCCGGGTCAAAGCAGTATTGCAGATTGTAGATGCCTTGAGCAAGATAGTGATAAAACTTTTCTACTTCTTCAGCTGCAACCGGATCTCCTTGCTCAGCAAGCCTAAATACTGCTTTTCCGTCAAGCTCTCCTCCAGGAAGCCCCTTCCTTTTTTCCGTACGCTTTGCCATATGCACAGCTGTACCTAGCTCGCTGAATGTTTGTTTACCATTCAAAAGCATGAAGCCAAATTCTCCGCCGAAAAGATGTTTACCATGCCATACTTTTTTATCTATAATGATCGCACCGCCGATCCCAGAGCCGATAACGACAAACAGTACATTGTGATAATCTTTCGCTGCTCCCAACCAGACTTCGGCAAGTCCTGCACAATTGGCATCATTCTCAATTGCGACAGGACATTCAAATAGTTCTTCCAATTCCTTAAAAATTGGGAAATGGTGAATGTATGGTATGGCGCTTGCACCTTCGATTACTCCCCTTTTCTGGTTAACTGCACCAGGGGCACTGATGGCGACACCTTCAATTGAATAGGTGCCTGCCATTACATCTTTCAATGATTTTAAAACAATCTTCATCTTTTCCCAGGAAGCCGGTGTAGTAACAGAACCTTTACTAGTCAGTATCTCTTTTTCCCAAACACCGTACTTTATGGAAGTCCCACCAAAATCCAGTACAAACAAAGACATTTCACACGCCTCCGTTTCTATCATCCGGTAATGCGTTCTGTTCTGCAACTTTTTTAAACCAGTATCCGCTCTTTTTAATGGTTTTTACTTGTGTATGGATATTATTCGAAATAAACCCATAACGATTTCGGTAGGCATTGGACCATGACCAGCAGTCAATCGGTGTCCATAAATGGTAACCGCGGCAGTTCGAACCTTCTTCTATCCCTTTGTGCAACCATTCAAGATGTTCTTTAATAAAATTAATACGATAATCATCTTCAATTACTCCCTCATCATTGAGGAAACGTTCTTCCCTTGAAACTCCCATCCCGTTCTCAGCAACAAACCATTCGATATTTTGATAGTTGTCACGGATATTTAACGCAATATCATACAAGGCCTTTGGGAAAATTTCCCAGCCCTTATCAACATTCATACGTCTTCCCGGCATATCATAATCATCGTAATACCTGTCCGGCATCCAGTCTTGTAAGCTGTCCGGGGAAATATCCGGTGCTTTAACGCGGGATGGATGATAGAAATTCACCCCTAAAATATCAATCGTGTTATCTTTTATAATCTTCTCTTCTTCAGGAGTTGATTCCCATATCACTTTATCCTTTTTCAGCAACTTTACCAATTCACTTGGAAATGCCCCGTGAACGGCCGTGTCAAGAAACATTTGATTTCTCCACAGGTCAGCAATTTTACCAGCTTTGATATCTTCTTCACTTGTGCTTGAAGGATACGAAGGAGTTAAATTAAGGATGATCCCAATTTTTGCCCCCTTTTCTCCCAAGCCCATCATTCTGAAAACTTTAATAGCCTTAGCGGAAGCCAAGTTAATATTATACGCAACCTGGACAGCTTTTTTCCCATTTACAATTTTCGGGTAATGGAACTGATATAAATACTGCCCATCAACAATTACCATTGGTTCGTTAAACGTAAACCAGTGCTTTACCCTATCTCCAAACAATTCGAAACATCTGCCCGCAAATTTTGCAAACAGATCCGTGACATGTTTCGATTCCCAGCCACCGTATTTATTGTATAATTCTACCGGCAAGTCAAAATGATGCAGCGCAATCATCGGTGTTATACCCTGGAGGATAAATTCGTCAATGACATCGTTGTAAAATCGTACACCATCCTCATTCAAACTAGCCGTTTCAAATTCATCAATCAATCTTGTCCATTGAATCGACGTACGGACAGAGTTCAGGCCAATTTCTTTCATTAAACGAATATCTTCTTTATAACTATTATAAAAGTTGGAAGCTGTATCAGGACCTACATGATTGTAAAAAGCCTCAGGCTCGATTTCATACCAGTAATCAAAAACATTTGCATGTTGTTTATTAAAACGCCCTTCACTCTGGGGTCCAGATGTTGCTGCACCCCACCAAAAATTATCGGGAAATTTTTTCATCTATTCTCTCTCCTCGTCCAAAGCTTTCAAATAGTAAAGCCTTGTGTTGAAATCTTTTCTTTTTTCCTTTGCCCAATATTCATCTGCTCTATCTGTAAAGTTCTCTCCGAATAAGAGACCAATCTGGATGAGATCATCTCCGTATCTTAAGGGTTTATCTTCATTGATTTGATACTTTTTCCCCTCAGAAAGGCCCTGTAATCTTAATCGTTCATATGGACGGTTCGGCTTTGCAAGCACTTCAAAATGAGCGACAATTGCCTCAGTACGGTCTTCTGAAACGACCATCCAAGCAGTTTCATTTCCTTCAAATGGGCTCAAAAGGCGGATAAATCTCCCTTCCTGGATCAATTTGCGATGCTCTTTGAAAAAAGCAATATCACGCCTAATTTGTTCCTTTTCCTCGGCTTCCAAAGTAGTAATATCCAGTTCATATCCGAAAGTGCCGAAATACGCCACATTTGTACGCATCTGCAGTGAAGTTATTCTGCCTACCTGATGATTTGGCACAGCCGACACATGGCTGCCGATGCTTGATAGTGGATAAACAAGCGATGTGCCATATTGGATTTTTAATCGTTCCACTGCATCCGTATCATCACTTGCCCATGCCTGCGGAGCATAATACAGCATACCAGGGTCAAAACGACCGCCACCGCCTGCACAGGATTCAAATAAAATATGCGGATACTTTTGAATTAATCTTTCATACAGCGTGTAGACACCCAAAATATAACGGTGAAAAAACTCCCCCTGTTGATCCGATGGCAGTGCAACTGAATAAGGTTCTGAAATATAACGGTTCATATCCCATTTAATATAATCAATCCGTGCTTCAGACAATATTGCATCCATTAACTCGAAAATGTGGTCTACCACTTCCGATCGGGAGAAATCAAGAACAAACTGGTTTCGACCATGCGAGACTCGTTTGCCAGGCACATGAATCATCCAATCCGGGTGTTTAGTGAACAGTTTTGTGTCTTTAGAGATCATTTCAGGTTCGAACCACAACCCAAATTTCAAACCAAGTGCATGGATTTTTTCTGCTAGCCCTTTTATTCCGTTCGGCAGCTTATTACGATTGACAAACCAGTCTCCAAGAGAAGATGTATCATCATCTCTGTGTCCAAACCAACCGTCATCCAGGACGAAAAGTTCGATACCCAGGTCCGCTGCATTTCTTGCAATTTCTAAGATTTTTTCTTCATTAAAATCAAAATAAGTCGCTTCCCAATTATTGATCAATACGGGGCGCTCTTTATTCCGCCATTCGCCGCGAACCAACCTGTTTCGGTAAAGCTCGTGGAAAATTTGGCTCATACCGTTTAAGCCGTGACCGGAATAGACTGCAATCGCTTCCGGTGTTTGAAAAGATTTACCAGGCTCCAATTTCCAACTAAATTCGAGCGGATGAATACCAATCATTGCACGAGTAACCTGGTAAGTATCCACCTCAACCTGTGCCAAGAAATTGCCACTGTATATGAAACTAAAACCGTACACTTCACCGCTGTGTTCGGTTGTTTCAGGTCGTGCGAGCGCCATGAAAGGATTATGGACATGACTGCTTGCACCTCGCACACTTCCGACGGACTGAATCCCTGTTAAGAGCCGATTTCTTTCAAGATGATTTTCTCGCGCCCAAGCCCCATTCAAATGAATGAAGTCAAACCCGCTATCTGGAAAATCGATGCTCAAGCTCATGGCATTTTCTATATAGACAGCATATTCTCCATTATTTATGAGCTTAGTACTCCTTGCAATCGCATCATAATCACGGAATATGGTGTAGAATAAATGCAGTGAGACATCCGACCAAGCATCTTTCAAAACAATTTCAAGTGTTTCCGCTTCCCTCTCATCTTCCGAATATACAGCAGGTAGCCCTTCCAATGCCGGTTTCCCTTGATAAAGCCGGTAGGTGTCGAATTGAAATTCCGATATCCGATCTCCTTTTGAATAACGGATCCGAACAGCCGGATAGCGGAAATCCGTTGTACCCAAGACGGGATACTCCTGTTTGATATGCTCAAGAGAAGAAGTATGGTCACCTTCAAACATATTGTTAGACGGGCGTACTTCCCGTTCAGTTAAATAAGCAAAACTGTGGCGGTGGCGGATGGCAGATCCAAAGTACAAATGCTCCAGCTGCCGGTTATTTTCCATTACCCTGAATAAATAACTAACTTTTTCATTCGTCAAATGAAATTCCAGCGTATTTTCATTGATTTTGATTAGTTTAAAGTTTTTCCCCATTTACAAAGAACCCCCTTACGCGATCGCCAAGTTTTGGCAGATACTCATGACCGTATTCTGGAAATATCATCATCTTTTTAGGAGACTGAATTTTGTTATACACAGCAAACTGTGTAGCTGGATAACAAATCTGATCTTCCAGCCCAATAGCCCATATTACTTCAGCACGAATACGTGGAGCGAGATGTTGAATATCTATGTATTCCAGTGTATGGAAAAATTCTTCTTCTCTTTCATGCAGCGGATCACGGAACCGGAACCAGTAATGCAGTTCCTCATAAGCAGAGGAAGCAATATCAAATTCAAACGTTTTCCGGTAATCGCTTAAAAACGGATATTGAGCTACGACTTTTTTGACACCCGGCTCCAGCGCAGCACAGACAATAGAGAGCGCACCTCCTTGGGAAGCTCCCTGTACATAAATCCGCTCTTCATCCACATGCTCCATCGACATTAAAATCCGGGCGGTCTGTGCTGTATCAAGGAACACTTGGCGGTAATACAATTTTTCCGGTCCTTCCTCAACGCCTCTGATAATCAATCCTTTTAAAGTAGAACCTTTTACGACAGTTCGGTCTTCCGATTCACCGCCTTGTCCCCTACAATCCATTGCCAATACCGCAAATCCTTCCGCTGCCCACGATACTTTATCAGTAAAGTCACCACTGTCACTATGATATCCATGGAACATCACTATACCGGGGATTTTCTCCGTTTTCCTAACCTTTGGGCAAATATATTGACAGCGGATCCTTGCACCCCCAACCCCTTCAAAATACAAATTATAAAAATCTGCAACCCCAGAAGGTATATTTACTTTTTCCAATTCATATTTTAATGGTAACTCATCAAGTTCTTGCAATGCACGGTCCCAATACGCATCAAAATCCTCAGGTTTTTGGCCAGATCCTAGGTAATTTTTATACTGATCAACAACCAGCTCAGCTTTCATACCATACATCTCCACTCTTTTTTGTTATCATTTATATTATATTGTATATACATTATTATGTAAATGTATATATTTAAAAAAAGTTTTTTGCGATTTTTTATCTTGTATTCACAAAAAAGGTGACTCCTACTCAATCTGATTTTTTTGAGAATTATTCAATAAATGGTAAAAATCCATAAATTGGTTTTTTAACCACCAAAAAAGGACACATGGATCATTTTATCCACAAAACTCTTTTTTGTGGATTATTTTTAAGTTAGGGACTTATCCACATGTAGATATTCTAATTTTTATGCGCTAACTAAACTACGCATCTTTTCGTGCTGGTTTTCTTTTATCCGACCCAATGCCATGGCTAACATGACGCATAGAGAAAGCCTACATCGAATTTTCATCTTATTCATGCCTCGAATGGTGTGTAGCTCAACCCAACTTTGGCAAAATAACATTGTAAGAACAATTCAATAGTCAGTTGTTTTTATCAATAGCAATGTAAACGAGCAAACTATTTCAGTGTTGCCATTTCCACAATAATCTGGCATACAATCTGAAATAATGTGCTTATTTTTCCACTTAATTTCAGAATGTGCAAAAATCAGCTCAAAACATTTACCGAATTTTATAGAAAAGAAAGGGGCTGTCCAGAAAGTCATATTTTTGACTTCTGGATGCTCCATTTTATACCTAAAGCCTTGATATATCAGTATTCTCCTTTTATACATTTTTAGATATTTATACTTATCGGACAGCCCCATCTAAACGTATATAATCCTGAATGTTCATTCGAACTTTATTTATCTCATTAGGATGAAGGATAAATTTCACATCTTGATCCAAAGTAATAAACCAATCCAAATCTTTTTCTAAGAATGCTTAATTTGGATTCGCAGTCCAAAATGATATCCCTAGCCAACCCAATAAGCGTGTTGCCCTTTGCCGACACTTGGATCACCGATAAGAAGACTATTCCTTTCGATTTCTGTAAGTACGTTAAAGCATATAATGCTCCTTTATATAATTAGTCGATAAAAAAGCATCTTGTGGTCGTAAATTTTCGTAACCGCTTCTAGTGAAAAGCAAATAACTGTCAGCTTCCTTTAGACTTTTTCTTCTCTAAAAACTGTCCAATTCTCTTTAATATGATTTCTAGACTATGTTGAAAATATGGGATTAGAAAGTCTGGAATAATGGAAAAAGTCTTTCTACAAGACAAGCAAATAAGTCTACAAATAGGTATCTCAACCACATCTTCATCAGTTATTGCATACCTCCAATAAAAGCCATGCCTATGTATATTTCCCAAAGCCACACAGTTACAAATTGGACACTTATCAAAAATAGAAAAGTGGTTCTTTTTTCTATTTATGGCGTATTCCCCCAAGCTAATCCCAAAATCATGTAGAATGATCATAAAAAAATATTCCCCATTCCAATACGAAAAAAATTTAGCACATTTTTTGGGGAGAGTATATATCTAAATTCGGAGGAATTTGAAAATTTTATTAAGACTTCGAACGATATAATATGGTAATTTACATGAATGGTAGCCTAAAGGTTAGAAAGTTGAATACGCAGAGGCTGAAAGTTATATTCTCCAACTAAACGTGGCCAAAACCCTATATTCCTAAAACAAATGCCCCACCAATGATAAATACGACACCCACAATCTTTTTTATCGTTATCTTTTCCCCTAATAATAACCCGGAAAAGATAAAGGTCCATATATATGTAATAGATGTTAATGGATAGACAATCGTATATGGCAAAAATTTCAAGACATAAATATTCATGAACGCACTAATTCCATAAATACCAAATCCAATTCCTAAATAGAAAATTTTCCTCCGTGCCCCCATAATGTTTGCGGATGATGCCAGTTTAAAAAATAGTCCACCTAGTGAGCCAAGTAACGTCATTACAACGATAAAAACAAATAATATAATATTAATGGTCTCCACCTCCAATTAGGGAGACGCCAACAAGAATCAATAAAGTACCGACAATCACATTCCAGCTAATGATTTCCTCTAAGAAAAATCCACCTAACATAATGCCAAAAACATAACCAAGACTCATAATCGGATGCAATACAGATAAACTACCGAACCGAAAAGCGACAATCATTAGCACTGCTCCTATGCCATAGAAGCCAAAACCGCTGATTAGTTCCCAGTTTAGTTTTGCTTGAGATAATTTCCAAAAAAACTGCCCTATCGAAGTACTTAAGGAAGAAATAATCATGAGGATGATCCCCTTTTTATTTTCTTGAAACGACTGAATCATATTTTCCATCTTATTCGCTCCGTCCCAAAGAGATTAACTAAAACAAACATTGGAAGCACAACTATTGTTTTTCCAATTGATAGCGATAACTATATGTTCTTTACTACTGTGAATATTGAGGTCACTGAAAAAGTGCTAAATCTTGTTAACCCAGTATTTTGATGTATTTATATTGTTTATCCTACGATATATTGTGATAGTAAACCTATTCGAATAGTTTTCGCAAATTTAGTTGAACCATCAACAGTGAACAAGCGTCTTTTTAAAATATACAAGAAAACTTCATACACAACTTTCTGGTCTTTTTTATCAGCACATTTTATATATCCAAAAACGTGTAATGAAATTCCTATTCATTATTTTCACAGTATTCCCCTTTTTAAACCTATCTATCGTATTCTAGGTTTTCCCATGTGCGATTATGTTTTAGTTATAATTAGTAAAAGCCGTAGAACTTAAAGGAAAATTTTATCTCAGAGGTCCTATTGTGGCCCCTTTTGTGCACGTTAATTCCAGTTACTAATTAATCCTTGTTTTATCAGAGAGGTGCGTTTTCAATATGTTATAGATACCCGGGAATACATAAGAAGGGAACTGGAGGAAAGGCAAAGATTTAGAAGTAGCAAGTATGCAATCCGATAATTCAATCACGTGGTCCGCATATTGTCAAATAACATGAGGAATAGCTTTAATCAACTTATGGCTAGCCAATCAGTCATGCAATCCAATAATGGCTGCATTTCCAACCTATGTCTACCACTATATATGTAATATGATTCTTACCCAGTTCGAGGGAATAGTGTGAAAAGAAAACTTCGACCATCAAACAAAAACCATCAGCTGGAATATCTTTGATAGTAAAAAACAGAAACTGCCTGGCAACGAAACCTAGATCTTACGAATTTCTCCAAATACGGCCCGAAAAGCATTAGTTTCCTTAGATAATAAAAAATTGTTATTTGCAGATATGGATGCCAAAAGAAATTAAAAAAGCGCAGAGCGCCCGCTTA
>Ga0207789_1000393_pt1 | contig 16708 bp, 14 predicted proteins | sample HigsolmetaGSP12D_FD_184840 | JGI IMG/M metagenome (GOLD analysis project Ga0207789, IMG submission 184840) | High solid enriched microbial communities from the Joint BioEnergy Institute, USA - SP1-2-D (SPAdes) | ecosystem: Engineered > Bioreactor > SSF (Solid state fermentation) > Aerobic >...
CGCGACGCCTACCTCCACCGCGCGGCCTGTGGAGGCTGTCTGACAGCCTCCACAGGGTAACATGGGTAACAAAATTACATGAGTGATCCATTCTCCTTCGGTAACATTTTTATATGAGTTGACACGGTCCCCGCGCGGTTTCACGCCTCTTCGCGGAGCGTCTCGATCAGGTTCGCCTTGGACAAGCGGCGCAGCGGACCTTGCACCGACAGGATGCCGACGGCCAGAGCGAACCCGCAGGCGATCGCGGCGCCGACCCACGGAAAGCGGAACCCGACGCCCTGCACGCCGTTAATCTGCACGCTCAGGAAATAGCTGATGGCGATGCCTGCGGCCAGCCCCCAGAACCCGCCGATAACGCCGAACCACAAGCCTTCGGCGGTGGCCATCCGCCGGATCTGCCCCATCGTCATGCCGACGGCTTGCAGCAGGCCGAATTCGCGGCGCCGCAGCAGCAGGTTCGTCTGCACGGTGTTGACGATGTTCAGGCTGCCGATGAGGCCGATGACGGCGAGGAAGCCGTAGACGAAAATCTGCATCTGCAAGTTGAACTGGCGCTCTTCCTTCTGCTGTCCGGCGATGTCGATCAGCCGGCCGCCCGGGATGTCCATCGCGATCGCCTCCAGCGCTTGCCGGACCGGCTCCGGATCGGCGCCGTCCTTCAGCGCGACGTCGACGGCGACCATGGCCGTGCCGTAGCGGCTTTCCCCCGGCGCGGCTTGAATCAGCTTGGCGAACGTCGGCTTGGCGGCAATCACCGTCGGCGAATCGGACTGGTACGGCGCGCCGAACGGCGACTGCAACAGGATGCCCGCGACTTTGACTTCCCGCACGATGAGCCGGTCCGGCCGGTTGGGATCGGGGAAGCGGAGCGCCAGCTTGTCGCCGACTTTATAATCCGTCAGGTCCATGTATACCCGCTTGTGTTCGGCCTGGTCGTACGGCTTCACCGTCTGAACGAGCAGCACGCCGTCTTCCGCCGCCATCCGCTGCGGGTCGGCCGTCCCGGCTTTCAGGTAAGAGGCCGCTTCCCGCAAGCGGGCGTCGTCGTACAAATTCAGGTCGACGTTGACGGAGCGGTACGCTTGGCCCTTCCAGTTCACGGAATCCCATCGGACCCGGGCGATCCGCTCGAAATCCGGATTGAGCCGATCGGGCGCAACAAGCGCGTAGGCTTCCGGATGGTTGTAGGTGCCGTACACGCCGGCGACGCCGGGCAGCTTCGCGATGCGCGCCATCGTGGCGGCATCGGCAATGTCGGGAACTTGCGCGGACGCCGCGCCGTCTCCTTCGGCGTTCCGGTAGTTCTGAACGAGCGTGAACGCGATCCGGTCGTTTTCGTTCGTGTCCACCGTCATGCGCAGCGATTCCTGGGTAAAATAGTGAAAAACGATAAACAATGCGACGCTGACGACGATCGAAAAAGTGGTAATCCGGAACTTCGACCGGTTCCGCCGGACGTTTTTCGAAGCCATCTGCCCTTCGATTCCGGCCAGTCGCAGCGGGGAGGGGATTCGGCTGCGCCGGTACGTCTCCCGCACGATGCTGCCGGCACCGCGCACCGCTTCGACCGGCGATACCCGGGAGGCTTTGCCCGCCGGCAGCCAGGCGGCCGCGTATACGGCCAGCAGCCCGACCAGAACGCTGCCGCCGATGATCCACCCATGCAACTGCAGCCGGAAATCTTCAAATTGCAAAATGTGGAATCCGGCCGAGATCATCAGCTCCAGCACGGCCCACAGGGCGCCCCAACCGACGAGCAGTCCGAGCGGGATGCCGATCGCGGCCAGCGTCGAAGCTTCCCGGAACACGATGCCGCGAATTTGCCGGGGCGTCGCCCCAAGCGTGCGCAACAGCCCGAACTGCCGAATCCGCTCCAGTACCGAAATGTGGAAAGCGTTGTAAATCACCGCTACGGTCGACAGAACGACAAGCGCCGTCAGCGTGCCGAAAATAATCCCGAGCGCCCGATTGAGACCGGAATCCCCGGATTCGCCCATCAGCGCGAGCACTTGGTCGTTGGTCGACATTTTGTCCGGAGCCAGCTGCCGGAACTCGGCCAGATGGCGGCTGATGCCGACGCCCTTTTTCAAAGCGACGTACAGGTCCGACGGATGATCCGCAGGCGGCCGGTCCATCCAGGCCAGCGCCCGGGCCGAGCCGTTCAGCTGGGTCAATTGCTCGTTTTTCAAAATGCCGACAATGCGGTATTCCCGGGTCTTACCGTCGGGAGCGGCGAGCTTCGCCGTCCCGCCCAGCGCCGGCTTGCCGGGCAGACAGGGCAAAATCCACTGTTCGAGGACGACTTCGCCTTCCTTCTCCGGCCATCGCCCTTGCTGCAGATGGACCGGGAGCAGCGCGAACGCGTCCGTGGTCGCTTCGTCCAGCCGCACGGCGTAAGAGGCGCCGAGCCGGGTCTGCGAGCCTTGAAGGTAGGCGCCGACCCGATCGACCAGCGCATTCGCCTTGAGCTTGTCGTACAGCGCGGACGTTTCCTTTTTGTAGCTGAAATGAAACGCTCCGTTATTATAAATCTGCTGCAGCAGGATATTGTCCTTCATGCTCTGGCCCATCGTGCCGAGGGCGCTGATCAGGGCGACCGACAGCACGATCCCGACGATCGTCAGCACCGACCGCCGGCGCTGCTGCCTTAAGTACCGTCCGGCCAGCGAGGCGTATCCGTTCATGCGCCGTTCCTCCCGCGGGTGTCGCCGACCAGCCGCCCGTCCTGAATGCGCAGCACCCGGTCGGCCTCGGCCGCCACGTTCATATCGTGGGAGATGACGACGACGGTCTGATGGTATTGGCGGACCGCCAGCTTGAGCAGCTCGAGCACTTCGCCGCCGCTGACGCTGTCCAGATTGCCGGTCGGCTCGTCGGCCAGCACGATCGCCGGACGGTACGCCAGCGCCCGCCCGATCGCCACCCGCTGCTGCTGGCCGCCGGACAGCTCGGAGGGCAGGTGCTTGCGGCGGTCTTCCAGCCCGAGCGTGCGGATGAGATCGCGGATGTAGTCTTTGTCCGGCTGCCGGTGGTCGAGCAGGAGCGGAAGCTGAATATTTTCTTCCACATTCAGCACGGGAATCAGATTGTAGGCTTGGAAAATAAAGCCGATCTTGCGGCGCCGGAAAACGGCCCGCTCTTTCTCCTTCAGCGCGTACAGGTTTTCCCCGTCGATGTGGACGGTTCCGGCGGACGGGCGGTCAAGCCCGCCGAGCAGGTGCAGCAGGGTGCTCTTGCCCGATCCGCTGGCGCCGACGACGGCGACGAACTCGCCTTGCTCTACGGAGAACGTGACGTCCTTCAGCGCTTCGACGAGCGTGCTGCCTTTGCCGTAGCGCTTGCTGAGCGCCGAAGCTTCGATGACAGGCATGGGGTTCCTTCCTTTCCGGTTCGGTTGCGGCGGCTTAAGGCGCCGGCAGGCCCGGTCGCATGGCCGGGCTTCCATAAGGCCAGTATAGCAGCGCAACCTTACAGCCGAACCGGGTTCCAGCTTACGGATCTGTAAGGAAGGAGCGGCCTGCGGGCAGGCGGTGCAGAGGAAGCGTCAGTACGAACTTGGCGCCTCCGCCCGGATTCGGCCCGGCGGTCAGCGTCCCTCCGTGCCGGTCTGCGATCGACTTGGCCAGCGCCAGCCCGAGGCCGGCGCCGCTACCGTCGCTGCGGGCGCGGTAAAATTTTTTGAAAATATGCGGAAGGTCCTTCTCGTCGATGCCCGGCCCGCGGTCCGCCACGGTTACGCGGGCGAACACCGGCGTCCGATCCGTGCGCACCGTAACCGCGGCGCCGGGCGGGCTGTGCTCGACGGCGTTCTTGATCAGGTTGCCGATCGCCTCCGCCAGCCATTTGCCGTCGTGCCACGCGATGAGCGGCTCGCCGCCGGCTGGTGGCTCGACGATCAGGCGCACCTCCCGCTGCTCGGCATATTTCCGGAACGACTCGGCGGCTTGCCGGACCGTATCCGTCAGCGGGGCGTCCTTCGGCTGCAGCTCCAGCGCCTCCGCTTCCAGGCGGGCGATCTTGAGCAGGGTAAGGATGAGCCACTCCATCCGGTCCAGCTCCCGGCGGCACGTGTCTGTGAACTCCGCGGCTTCCTCCGGGCTCAGGCGCCGGTCCTGCAGCAGCTCGACGTACAGGATCAGCGAAGAGAGCGGCGTTTTGAGCTGGTGGGAGATGTCCGCGATCGTATCTTTCAGAAATTGCTTGTCCCGCTTCAGTCGGGCGATCGTCTCCTGCAGGCGGTGCGACAGTTCCTGTACGGCATGCCCCAACAGGCCGAATTCGCCTTCGCCGTATACGCGGTAAGCCGGCGGCCGGTTGTTCTTCACCGTCTCCTCCACCGACAGGGCCAGCCGGTGCAGACCGGCGAGCTGCCGGCGCTGCTCGTTCAGCAGCCATGCGGCAAGGGCGGCCGTCAGCAGCACGGCGCCGGCTGCAGACAGTCGCAAGGTCCGGCTGCGATAGTCGGCGGCCATGGGAACGAGGCTCGTCTCCAGCCGGGGGCCGATGCCGAACCGCTGCGCCCACTGCCGCCCGGCCTCGATCTCGCCCGCGGAAGGGGAGCCGGCGATCAGCCGGGGAAGCTCGTTTTCCAGCTCCGGATGCGCGGCGGCGAGGCTCGCCAGAAAGGCGGATTCCCGCGCGATCCAGTCCTGCTTCAGCCGCTCGGCCGAATACAGCGTGAGGGCGGCCGCCAGCGCGAGGGCGGCGACGAGCGCGGCGGCCATCGCCGCCGCCAGACGGCGGAACGGCGGGTTGCGCCAGAGACGGGCGGCGCTCAGCCGGGCATCGCTCAGCCGTTCCATCGGTATCCCGCTCCCCGGACGGTCGCGATGTATTGCGGCTCGCGGGGATCGTCCTCGATTTTCTCCCGCAGCCGCCGGATATTGACCGCCACCGTGTTGTCATCCAAATATTCGCCGCCGTCCTGCCACAGATGCCGCACGATCGCATCCTTGGACAGAACGGCGCGGGGATGGCGCATCAGCAAAGCCAGCAGCCGGAACTCGGTCAGGCTGAGCGGAATGTCCCGCCCCCGCTTCTCCAGCCGCATCTCGGACAGGTGCAACGCCAAATCCCCCGAGCGGAGGACGTCCGCTTCTTCCGCGGCCCTGGGCGCAGCCGCGGAGCGGCGGCGCAGCACCGCGTTCAGGCGCGACAGAAATTCGCGCAGCCGGAACGGCTTCGTAATGTAGTCGTCGCCGCCCAGGTCCAATCCGTGAACGATGTCGATTTCCTGATCGCTGGCGGTCAGAAAGACGATCGGCGTGTCGGTCTCCTCACGGATTTGCGCGCACAGATCGAAACCGCTGCCGTCGGGAAGCTGCACGTCCAGCACGATCAGGTCGAAGCCGCTCCGCTCCAATTCGGTGAGCGCTTCGGACTTCGTTTTTGCGCCGCGGACTTCGTAGCCCTCTTGTCGAAGCGTGAAGGCGATGCCCCGATGCAAGGATTCGTCATCTTCCACAAGCAATACCCGACTAGGCATATTTTCCCAACCTTTCGGACACGAACTGACATGGAATTCGTCCGTTCGGCATACATTTGTCGGAATATGAAAGAAAATAACGGAATCTCATCGACACGGTTCTACATCCAGATGTGGGATTTTGTCTTATAATGGTTGCATTAGCACGCGAATAACCGTTCGGTGGCGCGAATTTATAGTAAAGGAGCGGTCGGATACCGAGATGGACATGGATCAACTTATCCGTCAGTTGCAAGAGCTGCAACGTCGGCTTGGCGAAATGGCGAACGATCTGGGCAATCTGGCCGATCCCGAACTGGTGGCCGTCAGCGAGGAAGCCGACCGGCTTATTTTGCAAATTCAGCGCAGCAGAATGGCCGCGCAAGAACCTATTTTCCAGAGCGCAGCCGGCGAAAGAAATTGGTAAGCAGCCCGGCGCACTCCTCCTGAAGCACGCCCGATACCCAAGGTGCCCGGTGGTTGAACCGCGGATCTTGCAGCAAATCCATCAGCGTGCCGACGCAGCCGGCTTTCGGATCTGCGGCACCGTACACGACCCTCTCCACGCGGGATTGCAGAATGGCTCCGGCGCACATGGGACAAGGCTCCAGCGTCACATACAGGGTGCAGCCCAGCAGGCGCCAGGCGCCGAGCGCTTCGCTCGCCTGCCGGATGGCGACCATCTCGGCATGGGCGGTCGGATCGCGGCTTGTCTCCCGCAGGTTGCGTCCGAACCCGATCGCTTGTCCGTCCCTGACGACGACCGCGCCGATCGGCACCTCGCCCGCTTCTTCGGCCAGACGGGCTTCGCGGATCGCTTCCCGCATCCACCGTTCATCTTCCGTCATACCGGACCGGGGTCTCCTTTCATCCCGCGAACACGCATTCGTTGTTAACATAGTGTGCACAACATTGTGGATAAGAAGGCGGTTGTCCACAGAGTTATGCACAATTTCGATCATGATTCGGAAAATCGTCTCGAACAAAACGGCTCCCTCGGTTCCGAAGGAAGGGGAGGCCGTATTTTCGCGGCTTAGTTTATTTTTTATTGTAACAGAGTGAAAAAGAAGTTCAAATGAGAGGCTCCCGCGAATAGAATATCCCCAGAAGGCGGGACAAACCTTCGCCTGGCGGGGAGGGATGGCCGTGTATCCGAGGATGGAGAGCCGGTTTCGGACGCATGACGAGATCGAGCCCTCGGGCAAAACGGCAATATTGGGGGAGCCGCGGCTTTCGGCGGAGCGGATGGCCGCTTACGTGCGGCGGCGCAATCCGAACGCGCCGGACGTGGCGGAACTCTACCTGAAGATCGGGGATAAGTACGGGGTGCGCGGCGACCTGGCGTTCTGCCAGGCGATCTACGAGACGAAGGCATGGGCGGCCGTGTACGAAGGGCCGTACTGGCGGCCGCTGCTGGCCGAGGTGTGGGCGTCTCCGCCGGCGGACGGTGGGCATGAGGCGCTGATCGAGGCGCAGATCCAGCGGCTGTACGGCTTCGCGACGGAAGCGGATAAGCCGCTGCCGGCCGGGCGCGGCTGGCTCGATGTCCGCTTCCGCGTGCTGGAGCGGCGCGACTGGAGGGGCTCGGCCCGCTGCTGGGAGGATCTGAACGGCCGGTGGATCGCGCCGGGCCGCCGCTACGGCCAGGACATCGTCGCAATCTGGAGAAGCATGGGAGAGTGGAGGATGACGGGGAAATCCGAGGCGAAGGAGAATTCGCAGGCGAAGGCGAGCCGGCCGGGCGGGACGGCCGACGCCGGCGAAGCAGGCGGCGCGGCGCAAGCGGCCGGAAGAGAACAGGCCGCCCCGGGAGACGGGCCGGCCGGTACGGCAGGCGCGGGTCCGGCCCTGGCGATCGCCCGGGACGTCGCTTTCGTCCGAAGAGTGAAGCCCGGGCCGGACGCGTCCGCTTGGGCCGGCGAGGACTTGGCGTGGCTGAAGGACGAGGGCCTTCTGCCGGAACCAACTCCGCACCCCGAGCGGAAAGTCACCTGGGCGGAGGCGGCTCGGCTGCTGCGGCTTTGGACGCGGAGACTCGCCGACGAGGACGGCGGATAGATGCAAAAAAGCTCCCTGCCCGGTGCGGCGGGGAGCTTGATCGGCATCCGGCGGGTCGTCCGGCCGGTTTTACGGCTTCGGGCTCGCCGGCGCCTGTCCGCCGTCGGCGATGACCGATAATTCCGTATCGGCCGGGTTCGCGGACGGATCCGTATATTTCCGCAAAATCGACACTTCGACCCGGCGGTTCCGCGCGCGGCCCGCTTCCGTATCGTTGGAGTCGACCGGCCGGTATTCCCCATAGCCGATCGCGCTGAAGCGCCTCGGGTCGAACGCTTTGTTCTGCAGCAAAATTTTCATGAAATTAATGGCCCGCTTCGAGCTGAGTTCCCAGTTGGACGCGAATTCCGGCGTGTTGATCGGCTGGTTGTCGGTATGGCCGGACACGATCACTTCGTAATCTTTGTAGTTTTGCAGCATCTGCCCGATGGCCACCGCCAGCTTCCGCGATTCCGGCTTGATGTCGGCGCTCCCCGACGCGAACAGCGCGTTGTCCCGAATCGTAATCATGAGCTGCGACTGGTTGAGCTGCGTTTCGAGCTGGGAAGACAGCCCGTTCTGGCGGATATATTGATCCAGCTGACGTTTCAGCTTTTCCAGGCTTTGCTGCTCTTCCTGCTTCAGTTCCTCCTGGCTCTTGCTGTGAATCCGCTGCTTGGCATCCTCGGCCATATTGCCGTTGTCCACGACCGACGATTTGGACAGCAGGCCGAAACCGGAATTGAACGCGATGCTGAACGCCTCCTGCAATTCCTGCAGCTTCGACACGTTGAGCGAACTGACCGAATAGAGCACGATGAACAGGGCCAGCAGCAGCGTGAGCAAATCCGAGTACGGAATAAGCCACGTCTCGTCCGGATGATCCTCGTGCGGCTCTTGCCGGCGTTTTTTACTCACCACGGGCGCCGCCCTCCTCTTTTTCCGCCATGGCGTTGCGCTCGGTCGGCGTCAGGAATACGGCCAGCTTCTGCTGGATCGCGATCGTGGATACGCCGGACTGGATCGACAACAGCCCTTCCACCATCATCAGCTTCAGTTCGATTTCCTGCTTGGAAAGCCGCTTCAGCTTGTTGGAGATCGGATGCCACAGCACATAGCCGGTAAAAATCCCGAGCAGCGTCGCCACGAACGCGGCGGCGACGGCATGGGCCAAATGGTCGATATCGTTGAGCTGGGACAAAGCCGCGATCAGCCCGACCACGGCGCCCATGACCCCGAGCGTCGGGGCGTACATGCCGGCCTGCGAGAAAATCTGGGCCCCCGCCCGGTGGCGTTCCTCAGTAGCCGCTATGTCTTCCAGCAATACGTCCCGGACGAATTCCTGGTCGTTGCCGTCGATAATCATCCGCATCCCGGTGCGCAGGAACGGATCCTCGATCTCGTCGACGCGGGCTTCCAGCGCCAGCAGGCCTTCGCGGCGGGTGACGGTCGCCCAGTCCATGAACAGGGAGATGACCTGCTCGCGCGGCATCAGCTTCTGCTGCTTGAACACGATTCGGAACAGCTTGCCGAGCTTTTTCAAGTCGTTCATAGGGAAGGCCATGCAGACGGAGGCGCACGTTCCGATAATAATGATGACGAACGCCGCGGGATTGTTGAGGCTCGACAGTTCGGCCCCTTTCAGCACCATTCCGACCAACAGCGCCACGAGTCCCAAGCCTAGACCCAACAACGTAGACTTTTCCATAATACACCCCAGCAAAAAGTAGAATGACATCCGAGCGGCCGGGCAATGCCTGGCGACACATATTCCAATATATCGACATTTTTCGGTTAAAACTTTAGCCCTATGGCGCGCATCCGGGAAAGCGCCGGGACGAGGATGGGGGGCGGCGGCAGGCGTTAAACGCCCGCACGAGCTTGACACTGGCCCGGCTTGATACTTGCTTTACAACGTTAAACGGTTATTAGTAATATTTGATGTAATAACATTTGAATGAAGAGTGAAACGGAACTTTTTCGACAGCAAGCCGCAATCAAAGGTGGAGTTCCTATGCTGAAAGTATTAATCGCCGACGATGAGGCCAAAGTTTGCCAACTGTTGCTTCATTTAATCGATTGGAACGAACTGGGTCTGGAGATTGTCGAAATCGTGAATGACGGAGAATCCGCCTACAAAGCGATCGATGAAAAAAAGCCCGATATTGTCATCACGGATATCCGAATGCCCCATTTCGATGGCCTGGAACTGATCAGAAGGTCCAAAGAACGGTTCCCGAACATGTATTTCATTATAATCAGCGGATACAGCCATTTTGATTACGCGCATAGCGCGATTAAATACGGCGTGGAAGACTACCTTTTGAAACCGCTTAAAAAGAAAGAGCTTCTGCGCGCATTAATCAAAATCATTGAGAAGCAAAACGCGTTGAAAGCCATGGCCTCCGAAAGTGAAAAGTTGCAATCCATCATCCATAATACGGAAGAAAAAGTGAGGAAAAATCTGATTGCCGAGATGTTTATGAACCCCGACGGGGTGAAGAAATCGATTGAACGGGGAACCATTAACCAGGAATATCATTGCCATTTCGTGGACGGATATTTTTCCGCATTGAAAATTCAGCCCTTTCTTTCGGACGATGAATGGGATGAAGCGGCGCTTGCGTTGTTGCTTTCCAAGCTACACCATATGGTCAAAGAAAGAATTGAAGCGTGCTGCGAGGAATTGGTGACCTCGGTTCATGAGAACTATGTTCTTTGCATTATCAATACCAAGGATTTCGCGATGCAGGACATCAAAAGGCAACTTAATAAGATGAAAATGGATTTTTCCAATCTGAAAGATATTTTTCATAGAGTTCGAGTCATCATCGGATTCGGCGGTATCAAGGATCATATGAGCGATTTGTTCCGGAGTCTTGAAGAAACGGATATTTCCATCCTGAATCGCATTGGGGATCCAGGGAAGCACGTGATTGAATACGACATGATTCGGTTCGCGGAAGTGGCTGTGTCGGATATTGTGGATTTGAAATTCAGAAACGGATTTCTGGGCTGCCTCGAAAGATTCGATACGGATGGAGTGCTGGAGAAAATACAGTCCATGGAGAGCAGGTTGGAATCATACGCCTATGACGGGACCTTGATCTACAACTGCTATTTGGAAGTCGCCAATATTTATTTGTTCGGCGTCAAAAACTATAATATCGAAGTTGACGTCCAGGATATCGATTGGTTCAAAAAGAGATATAACATGTATATGACTTTGCAAGATGTTTTCGCGGGTTTGAAGAGGGACATCCGGGAGATGCTGCTCCAATATGAAGAAAAGAAGAAAATGGCGGACAAAAAGCCGATCCGGATGGCCAAACAATATATCCATGAAAAGTATAACGAAGCATTAAGCCTGGACATCATAAGCGCCCACATCGGATTTAATCCCGCTTATTTGTCGTATCTGTTTAAAAAAGAGACGGGCAAAAATTTTATGGAATACGTCATGGAAGTCCGCATCGAACATGCCAAACAATTTCTTATTCACACCAACAAAGACCTGCATGAGATTTCTGTTGAAGTAGGTTATACGGACGTGAAATATTTTTCAAAGTTGTTTAAAAAGATAACCGGTTTGAATCCTTCCGAATACAGGAAGTTATACAGCTGAGAACGAGGCGTTTCTTATGAGAAGAAGAGTTCCGACGTTTGCCGATCAGGCCATAGGAATCATCTATTTCCTTTTTTTTTCGCTTTTTATCGTATCCGTCGTTTTTTGTTGGGTGTTGTATAAAAGCGGACAAATCCGTTTTTGGCTATTTGTATGGATTTTACTGATCGCCATTGCTTTATTCGTCGTATCGGGAACGGCCTTTTACCGATGGGTTCTGACCCCCTATCACCGATGCCGCCAGTTGTTCCGGAAATTGATCAACGAACAAACGTACAAAGAGCTGCTCGATGAAAAATACCAGGTGTTTCCGGAAATGAAGGGGGTCCTGGAACGGTTGCTCGATCGGCAAGACGCGATACGATTATCGACCAAACAAGCCGAGTTTCTGGCCCTGCAAAACCAGATTAATCCGCATTTTTTATATAATACGCTTGAAGCCATCCGAGGGGACGCGCTAAGCGCCGGTCTTGAAAATATCGCGGACATTACGGAAGCGTTGGCGACTTTTTTCCGCTATACCATTACGGAAACCGGAAATCTTGTGGCTTTGGAGGAAGAACTTGAAAACGTTGAAAATTACTTTATGATTCAGCAATATCGATTCGGCGAAAAATTGAAATTGAAGATCTGTTTGCCGGAAGAGAAACAGCATGTTCTCCAGTTGCAGTTCCCCAAGCTGACATTGCAGCCGATCGTTGAAAATGCAATCTTCCACGGTTTGGAGGGGAAAGCCGAGGGGGGTACAATCCTCATTGAAGTCGAAACGACGGCCGATCATGTCATGTTGAGCATCCGCGACGACGGCGTCGGCATTCCGGAAGAGATTTTGGACCGGATCAACGAAAGTTTAAATCAGGTATCGGTCGGGTTCATCAACGAGGACAAGAAGAAGTCGGCAAGTATCGCACTAAATAATGTTTGCCGCAGAATCAAGCTTTTGTTTGGCGAGGAGTATGGCATTCATATCTATAGCGTAATCGGCGTAGGCACGGATGTCCGGATCAAAATTCCTGCCGTTGCATCGCAAAAGGGAGTTGGACGATGAGAGAAGAATTGCTTGTCGTCGAAGACGGAAAAATGAGAAAAGAAGGCTTCGAGATATTCAGACATTTGTATCTGCAAATTTATAAAGGGGAAACATTCGGCATCATCTTCGACAACATTGTTGAAAGAAAATATTTGTTGGAGTGGATCAAAGGAAACGCAACGCTGGATTCGGGAAGAATTTATTTGAACAATGAAAGGATCCCGATTTCGGAAAGTGCAAGGTTCATCAGCGCCTGCAGTGCGGTGATCGAGCGAACCAGCAAGCTGATAGATTCCTTAAGCATCCCGGTCAACGTGCTGCTCTTCGCCCCGTTTATGCGGAAGTACGTCGTTGATGAGAAAAAATATCATCTGATGTTAGGCAAAATGGCCAAAAAACTGCGGATTGAGATCCCCAAGAACAAGAGAGCGGCCGCATTAACGCCGAAAGAAAGAGTCACGGTCGAGTTGGTGAAGGCATTCGTCGAGGGGAAAAAACTCGTTGTGCTTGCGGGAATCACCGAATTTCTGCGGAGCCAGGATTTGCACGATATTTATCTATTAATGACCAGATTGAAATCATGGGGCAGCATGACCTTCGTGATCATCGAGTCCTTTGAAGATATTGTACTGAGCTGGACGGATCGGCTGGCCGTCATTCGAAACGGCAAGACGCAAAGCCTTTTCAAGTCCAAGGATACGAATCGTCATCAAATTTATTCGGCTCTATTCGGAGACCAGGGGAAGAGTCCGATGCAAAAGACGGTTTCCGTGAAGGTAGACGAAACGAAGGAACCGTGTCCGGCTCTGCAACTGACGGGGATCCATACCGAAGTTCTGCAAGATGTGAATTTTTCAATCCAAAAAGGCGAAGTCGTGCACGTCTGCTTCCTGGATGATCTCAGCTTCAACCATATGGTTGAACTGATAAAAGGATTGCGAAAACCTTTGTCGGGCAGAATTGCGGTTAATAATCAACCTTACTTGATCAACCATACTTATCAATCGGTAAATAAAGGAATGGGTTGGATCGAGGAATCCCCTTATGAAACCATGTTCATTCACAATATGACGGTTTTGGATAACCTTTGTTTGACGCTGACGAAAAAGGTGCCCCAAATATGGATGAAAAAACGTTATTTGAACAGTATCCGAAAATTTGTTTCCGGGTTTATGGATGACGATATTGCAAAAGTAAAGCCGGATGGACTGCCTCCTGCGAAACTGCTGCAGATCGCATACATCAAATGGTTGCTGTATGCGCCTTCCGTTGTGATATGCATCAAGCCGTTTACCGAGGTGGATATCCATCTTCGCAGGGTTACGCAACAAATGATCGGGTTGCTGCAAAGCAGGGGAATTGCGGTTGTTATTTTCACCTCCAATATTTCCGAAACAGCCCCTGTTGAAGGGGAAACGATTTATATCCGAAATGGCCGGGTGACGGATAAGGATAAAATCTATCAATTTATTTACGGAGATGAAGAATCTTCAACCGACGGGCCAATGGTGCCCCGGCCATAGCTTGAACCCGCATGGGAAACATGCGTTTTTTTGTGATGAAGTTCTATAAACTGTCCCCCTGTTTCTAAAAACAGCAAGTTGAACATATCGAGGGCGTTGCTATCATTAGATGTGAAAAATTTAAATATAGGCTTGAGGGTCAAGGGGGTTGAAGGCGAAGCGGAGTCCAACCGACGATGAAGACCTGCCGCACCGGGCACAGGTGCAGATGGAGTCGAGACTACACAGGAGGTTACACCATGAAACGAAAGTATATGATCCTTTTTCTCTGTTTTGTCATTGCGGTCGCGTTGACAGCTTGCGGTTCTTCGAACAACGGCGGGAATCAAGACAAATTGCCGATTCTTGGCGCAGGGATCTATTCGGCTTCCGACAACTTTAATTCGTATATTGGTAAAGCGATTACAAACGCCTCCAAAGGCGTATTCGAGGTGAACGTCGAGGACGGCCAAAACGATCAATCCACCCAGAATAACCAGGTCGACACCATGCTGGCGAAGGGCGCGAAAGTCATCGCGTTATCGGTTGTGGACGTCACGGCGGCGCCCCGGATTATCGAGAAAGCCAAAGAAGCCGGGAATGTCCCCGTTATTTTCTTCAACAAGGAAATCACGAATTCGTATGTGATGCAGTCCTACGACCGTGCATACTTTGTGGGTTCAACAGGCGTCGATTATGGAGCAACGATCCAAGGTCAAATGATCGTAGACGCTTGGAAAAAACACCCCGAATTCGACAAAAACGGCGACGGAAAACTCCAAATCGTTAACCTCATTGGAGACCCCGGTCATACTGCGGCACTTCCAAGATCCACATTTGTCAAGAAAGCCATTAAAGATGCGGGTCTTGATTATGAATTGTTGGCTGAAGACACGGGCATGTGGCTGACGGCAAACGCCAAGGACAAGATGGACGCCTGGATTTCCAAATTCGGCGACCGGATTGAATTCATTATCGCGGCAAACGACGCCATGGCGCTCGGCGCGTTGGCCTCGATCCAGGCTGCAGGCTTCAATACGAACGGCAAAGACAGCAAGAAATACATTCCGATCATCGGAATTGACGCTCTTCCGGAGATGCTCAGCAAAATCCAAAGCGGAGAAGTGTTGGGATCGGTGCTGCAAGACGCCAAGACGCAGGGCGAAGTAATTGTAAAAATGGCCAAAAATCTGGTCGACGGCAAAGACCCGATGGATGGCTTGGAATATCAAATGGACAAAGACAAAGCCGTGCGGATTCCGTATAAACCCGTCACGGCGGAGAACCTGGCCGAAGCGAAAGAAACCTATGCCATGAACTGAATTCATCGTCATCATTTTACGGAAGAGGATCAAACCTTTTCCGTAAAATGAAATCAAGAAATACAAGAGGGCAAACATGACGACATCCGAAGTAAGCCGCAAACCTGACGATACAAAATACGTTTTGGAAATGAATCATATTTCAAAACAATTTCCAGGGGTTAAAGCACTGGACGACGTAAGTCTTAAAGTCAGGCCCGGAACCGTTCATTCCCTGATGGGGGAAAATGGGGCCGGGAAATCTACGTTGATGAAGTGTTTGTTCGGCATTTACAGGCCGGATGCCGGTGAAATCATCCTGGACGGGAAAAAAGTAAGTTTCTCAAGTCCGGCGGAAGCACTGAAGAACAAGGTTTCCATGGTCCACCAGGAATTGAACCAGGTCCTTTTCCGGAATGTCATGGAGAACATATGGTTGGGCCGTTATCCGATGAAGAACGGTTTTGTCGACGAAAAGAAAATGTACCAGGAAACCAAAAAAATTCTCGATGATCTGAACATTGACATTGATCCCCGAACCAGAGTCGGAAGTCTGCAAGTTTCTCAAAAGCAGATCATCGAAATCGCCAAAGCGGTGTCCTACAATGCCAAAATCATTGTGATGGATGAACCGACATCTTCGCTGACGGAAGTCGAAGTCGAACATTTGTTCAAGATCATTGAGAGATTGAAAAAGAAAAACACAAGCATCATTTATATCTCTCACAAAATGGAAGAAATATTGCGAATCTCCGATGATGTAACCGTGATGAGAGACGGTAAATGGATTGCGACAAAACCGGCAAACGAACTGACCATCGACAGCATCATCAAGATGATGGTGGGCAGGGATTTGACGGAACGCTATCCCAAGAAAACGACAAAACCGGGAGATGTGCTGTTAAAGGTACAGGGTCTTTCGTCATCGTCGCCCGCGTTTGAAGGTGTAAATTTTGAACTGCGCCGCGGTGAGATTCTCGGTATTGCGGGATTGGTGGGGTCGAAAAGAACGGAAGTTCTGGAAACGTTGTTCGGAATCAGGAAAAAAGGCGAAGGCAAAATCTTTTTGAACGGCAAAGAGATTGACAATAAATCCGCTATCGTTGCCAAAAGAAACGGATTTGCATTGCTGACGGAAGAAAGACGGAGCGACGGAATCTTTCAAGATTTGAGCGTTTCGTTTAATATGACCATCTCGAACCTGGATGCCTACTCGAAATTCGGTCTGCTTCGCAGCAAATGGATGCGCAAAGACGTCGATCAAGTCATGAAGGCCATGAATGTCAAAGCGCCTTCGGGCAAAACCCGAATCGGCAATCTGTCGGGCGGAAATCAACAGAAAGTAATTTTGGGACGATGGTTGCTGACCCAACCGGACGTTCTCCTGTTGGACGAACCGACACGGGGAATTGACGTCGGAGCCAAATTCGAGATTTACCAACTGCTGAACAACTTGGCTTCCCAAGGCAAAGGAATTATCATCGTAAGCTCGGAAATGCCGGAGCTTCTCGGCATCTGCGACAGAATTCTGGTCATGAGCAACGGCCGCCAGGCAGCCATATTCAATGCGGAAGAGACCACACAAGTTCAAATCATGGAGGCATCGGCCAGATTTATATAATAGACTCTCGGAGTCTTGAGGGAGGGAATGGCGGGGATCATCGAAAACTGGGCAAAAAAACTGGTTTTTGAACTGGGAAAATTGGTTATGAAAACTAATTTTCAAAAATGGACGTCCCAAAGAAG
>Ga0207789_1000397_pt1 | contig 16500 bp, 17 predicted proteins | sample HigsolmetaGSP12D_FD_184840 | JGI IMG/M metagenome (GOLD analysis project Ga0207789, IMG submission 184840) | High solid enriched microbial communities from the Joint BioEnergy Institute, USA - SP1-2-D (SPAdes) | ecosystem: Engineered > Bioreactor > SSF (Solid state fermentation) > Aerobic >...
ATCCAACATTGCGAAAGCGACCCGCCGTTGTGCCAGAAAACCAGAAAGGGCTTTGGAACTGATCGGAGCTTAAAGACGACAAAGGACATGTCTGAGCATTTATCAACCTGACTTTGACGAATCCCTGGGCGACAGGAGAATGACGCTTTACACTATCATCCATATCTGCTAATATGATTACTAGCAAGTCGAATACGATAGCTACGGCTGCGAAGAACGCAGGCGATCGAGAGCCACGAGGCTCTCTCGCTTGCGTTTTTTTATTTTTCGATTCCGAAGGAGGAGGCGAGTGGCGTGAATCGCAGACGGCAGATGGCGATCAGTTTAGCAGCCGCCTTATTGTCGGGATTGTTGGTCTACGGCATTTATTGGCTGCAGCTCCGACACATCCGCTTGGAGGAGAAAGTGCCGGTCGTCGTTCCGAAGCAGTTCATTCCCGCGGGAACGATTCTGGACAAAGGAATGCTGACAACCGCGCTGATCCCGAGAAGTTCGCGGCGGGAGGACATGTTTGCGGAGCCGGCAGACGTGGCGGGCATGCAGACGTATGCCCCGCTGGGCGCCGGGGAACCGTTGCTCGGCTGGAAGGTGGACAAGTATCCGCTGCTTCCGAAGCAGGGGCAGGAGACGTTCCAAATTCCGAAGGAGTATATCAAGTCGGTGTCCAACGGCATTCGCGCCGGAGATTGGGTCGTCGTTTACCTGTCCTCCGAGAAGGACGGGTCGCGGCGGTTGTATCCGGAACCTGTCTTCGTTGCGGCGGTGAAGACGGCGGCGAACATGGAGATCGAAGACACGACGAACCCGAGCCTGCTGTCGATGGCGTCCGGGGACAAGGAGCGGCTGTACGCCTCGCGCCGGGACGCCAACGGCAACATCGACGCAGTGAATCTGAATTTGTCGGAGCAGCAGTGGCTCGAGATGGACGAGGCTTGCAAGAACGGAGACGGGAAGCTCGTGATCGCGTTCGCGTCGTCCTCCCTCGACGCCGGCGGGAAGGAGGTCGGATCATGAGGCAGCAAGCGGGAAGCTTGGCGGCGTTCGTCGGCTCGACGCCGAATATCGGAACTTCGCTCGCGGCGTTCGGAACGGCGTTCCGGATCGCCTCCGTCACCGGCAAGAGAGTCGGCTATTTGTGCCTGAATTTGAAAAGCGCCAAGACCCACCTCTACCTCGGCGTCGACCGCCCGGAAGTGACGTTGGACGGCATCCGGCCGGAACTGAAGGCGGGCACCTTGACGGGAGAGAAACTGCGGGGATATATGTTCGCGCCTTTGCGTCTGAACGGCTTGCACGTGCTGTTCGGCAATCTCGCGCGAGATCAGGCGGAGTATTACGAGCCGGAACATATCGAGCGCTTGCTGGCGGCGGCCCGGGACGCGTTCGAGCTCACGATCGCCGATTTGAGCGCCTATTGGGACAACGCGGCTACGGTGTGCGCGTTGCGCGAGGCGGACCACCGCTTCCTGGTGACGACGGGCAGCCTGTCGAATTTCCAAGAGGACGTGAACCGCTGGGCCGGGCAGGTCGGCGGGCAGTTCGGTTTGACGCAGGATCAGTTTCAGCTCGTGCTCATCAACGGCTTCTATCCGCATACGGGAGGGTTTGCAATGAAGGAGATTCGCAAAGAGACCGGCATCATGTCGTTTACGGAACTCAAGCTGAAGGAGAGCCTTCACCTGCAATTGGACAGCGGCCGGCTCGACGAATGGCTGGCCGCCGAGGAGCGCCACGCCGCGTTGTTTGACGAGGTGGCCAATCCGCTGCTGAAGCGGCTCAATTGGATCGAACGGCTGCAGAAGACGGACCGGCCCTGGATTCGCCGGCTGATGATCCACCGCCGGAGGGGCGGATGAACCGGGCGGCGGACGAGCAGCGCCGCTTCTCGCCGAACGCTTATGCGGCCCGGCTGCTGGAGGAGCGCGAGGGCGGCGCGCCGAGCGGGCCGGAGGCGAACCGGGGGGCGGACTTGCAGGCGCTGATCGAGGAGGCGCGGCAGATGCTGGCCGCGCCCCGCGGATGGACCGAGGAAGAGCGCCGGCAGTACGCCGAGAAGCTGAACCGCGCGGTGATCGGATTCCCCCAGGAGCGGGCCGAACTGCTGGCGGTGCTGTCGGATTGGGTCATCAAGAAGCGGCTGCAGCATTCGTCCTACGGCGCGCATCCGTACGGAACGCTCGCGGAGGCGCTGTTCGCCGAAGTGATCGGCCTGAACGTGCTGGAACTGGTGCTGCGTAACCGCGAAGGGCTGGAGGAAGTGCAGGTGGTCGGCACGCGCATCTTCGAGGTTCGGGACGGCCGGGCGGTGCCTTCCCCGTACCGCTTCGAGGATGTGGCCGATCTGGAGCGAATCCAGCAAAATCTCGTTCTGTTCAACAATGACCGCATCAATCCGCGCAAGCGGTGGGCCGAGGTGCAGTTGCTCGACGGATCGCGCGTCACGATGACCGGGTTCGGCTTCACGTCGAGCCCGACGCTCACGATCCGCTTCTATACGGTGCGCCGGTTCGAGCTTGAGACTCTCTGCCGTCCGGAGTACCGGACGATCGACGACAACGTGCGCGAGGTTTTGCTCGCCGTCGTCCGCTCCCGCTTCAATATGGTCGTCATCGGCGCGACCAATACCGGGAAGACGCACCTGATCAAGGCGCTCATCGGCGCCATGCCGGACGAGGAGCGGATCGTCACGATCGAGAACCGGTACGAGCTGCGGCTCGGGCGGGACTTCCCGGACAAGAATGTCATCGAATACGAAGCGGACGAGGAAGACCCGCTTCACGGTTCCCGGCAGGCGTTCAAGCTGGCGCTCCGGCAATCGCCGCAGCGGATCTGCCACGCCGAGATCCGGGACGAGGACGCGAACATCTACGTGCGCGCCTGTACCCGGGGCCACGAGGGAAGCATCACTTCGGTGCACGCCAACACGCTGGAGGACGTGCCGGAGACGATCACGGACATGTGCATGTTGGACGGCAGAGGGATGAACCCGGTGCGCCTCACCCGGCGCATCACCGAATTGGTCACCCAGATCGGCTTCGAAATGAGGCTGATGGGAGACGCGCGGCGGCTCGTGCGGATCGGGGAGTTCGCCTGGGAGAACGGAGCTCCGGTCGTCAGAGATTTGGTTCGTTACGACGAGGACCGGGACGAGTGGCTTCTTCCGCTCGATTTCTCCCCGCGGGCGTGGGAGCGGCTGCGGCGCGGCGATCCCGAGCGTTGGGCCCGGCTTCGCCGCCTGAAAGGGGGAATTTCTCATTGACGCGCAGACGCTGACGGTCGCGGTTGCGGCCGCACTGTTCCTGTTGTTGTTCCTCGTCTTTCGAGCCTTGTTCCTGATCGGCTGGGGACGGGCCGACCGGCGCCGAAGATTGCAGGCGAATCGGCAGCCGTACTGGATCCGGCTGGCCGAGCGGCTGCTGTCCCGCTTCGACAAGCCGTACCGTCACGTGACCGATCTGCTTGCGGCGGCCGGCTGGAGAATGGGGACGCCGACGTTCGGCGTCGTCTCCATCGTGCTCGGCTTGACGGGGGCGGCGATCGGCATTGCGCTGTTCCGGTCGGTGCGCCCGGTTCTGCTGTCGACCGCGATGCTGGGGCTCATTCCTTACTGCATGTTGCGGTTCCGGCTGCTCAGCCGGCAGATGGCTTCCCGGCTCGAATTTCTTCCGGCGCTGGAATGGTTCTATCAATGCTATCTGGTCACCGGAAGAAGACAAATTCGAACGGCGCTGCAGCGGACAGTCGAGGAAAAAAGGCTGTCGGGAGAAATTCAGGCCGTATTCGACGAACTGTACCGGAACCTGTCCGTCAAGGGAGACGACGAAGCCAGCCTGCGAAGGTTCGCGCTTGCCGTCGGGCACGTATGGGCCGACTACTTTGTCAACATGCTGGGCGTCGCCTTGTCGGAAGGCAACGACATCTCCGACAACCTCAAGGAGCTGATCCAGGACATGCGCAAATCCCGCATGGACGACCAGGTGGAACGGCACCGGTTGCTGGAGATCCGTCTGGCCAACTTCTCACCCTTTCTGTTTCTGACGATATTTCTGGTCATCAATTTTCGCATGAGCCCGGAAGAGAGCTTCCGCTACTACGTTGCCGATCCTGTCGGCAGAGGAATGCTGCTCAACGCCGTGGCGCTCATCTTCGCTTCGCTGCTCATGGGGCTCTATTTGTCCCGGCGCAGGCTATAGGATGAAGGGAGGACATCATGGCGGACGACAACCAACTGTTGTTCCAATGGGTCGGATGGACGGTGCAATTCGCGCTGGCGATGTCGGCGTTCGTTCTCCTGCTTCGGGCGGCGAGCGCCCGGCGGCCGCGCTGGAACATCTCGCGCCGGCTGCGCGGCAGGCAGCCGCCCCGCTGGTGGCTGCGCGCCATGGGCGCCGACCGCGATTCCCCGGCGCTGCGCGAACGGGCCTCGCTGCTCGCGGGCTCCGGCATTCAGATGGCGCCGGAGTTGTACTTGGCCGCGATGCGCACGTTGCAGCTGCTGCTGCCGGCGCTCGGCCTGGCCGCATACGGTCTGGAACGTTCCGGGGCGCTGTCTTCGGCCGAATTCGGTTATTCCTTGACGGCGCTCGCCGCCGGGATGCTGCTTGCGCTCTGCGACCGGATGTTTCTGGATGCGTACCGCCGCTACCGGGCCGACCGGATTCGCAAGGAGCTCGTCGTCGTCAGCAGCCAGTTGCTCTACTATTCGGGTTCCCGGCTGCACCTGCACGGCAAGCTGGCCCGCTGCCTGCCGTATACGAAGCTCATGCGGCAGGACATGCAGCTGCTGCTTAACGAATGGTACCATCGGCCGGATACGGCGCTGGCGCGGTTCCGGGAACGCTTGGGCACGGATGAGGCGTACGGGTTTGTCGAGACGATCCGAACGCTGCGCATAGGCGAAAGCGAGGAAGTGTACGACATGATCCGGGAGATGGCCAAGGAGTACAAGGCCAAGATCGAACTCGCCAGAGCGGGGCGCAAAGAGACGGTGTCGTACGCGCTGTTCGTGCTCGCCGGCATCCCGATTTTGTACACGTTCCAAATTTTTCTATATCCGTGGGTTCAGCAATCCCAGCAGTTGTTCGACATGTTGAACGCCTAGCGGTTTGGCGGGACGACCGGCGCCGCGGCGGAACCGGCAACAAGCAGCGAACGCGAACCCGGAACGAGAGGAGGTGGGAGGATGCGCAACATTCTGATCACGGTCATGATGCTGATCGTCGTCGCCCTGATGTTCACCAACATCATTGCCAAGGAATCGACGGGGACGAGGGCGAGAATCGAATCGCAAGGAGAGACGACCAATGCGACGCTCGGAGCGCTCGCTCCTTGATCGGCCCGATGCGAAACGGCGAGCGATCGTAAGATTGGCCGCCGGCCGGGTCGCTTACCGGCCCGCCTCTTCGCCGGCGCGGCAGGCGGGCGAAGAGGCCGGCGCTTTTTCGCGGCAGGGAAGGAGGCTGCAGTCATGAGACAAATTCTGATGACGGTCCTGCTGATCATGACCGTCGTGGTCATCTATATGAACGTCGTTCGGGGAAGCGGCGGGACGGACGAGCACATTCGCCATTCCGGTTCGGCCATGGCGGACACGATTTCCCGGTTGAATCCATGAAGCAACTGCTCGTGTTTTTGCTGTTCGCCGCCCTTTTTTGCTGGTTGATGTTCTCTCCGGTTTACAAGCACGTCCTCGTCATCCGGCAGGCGCTGATGCAGCAGGAGGTCGACTACTTGCTCGAAGTCGGGGCGAGCGGGCGCTACGGCTATATCGACGAGACCATGGTCGCGGAATCGAAAAGCCGCCTGGAACAGAAGGGGTTCCAACCGGCCCTGCTTCAGTACACGGTGCAGTCGACCACCGGAGCCGATGCGACCGACGCGTCCCAACCGCTGCCGAGGGGCGTCGGCATCAAGCTGACGATCCGTTATCCGTACGAACAATTGATGGATATCGACCGGCTGATCGGCCTCGCTTCGCCCTCTTCGTCCGCTGGGTTGTCGGCTTCCGGCATGAAGATGAGCGAGTACGTGCCTTGACGGCGAACCGCCGCACGCGCAATGCGCAGGGGGCGGGAAGAGGGCGGCGCGCGGGTTGTTGACAAGGGATTCGTGCGGCGGTTCCGGCGGGAGGTGGATCGATGCACAAGCTCGTTTTCGCCGTGCTGATGATTGTTGTCTGGTGGATGCTGCAGGCTTTGCAGATGGACGAAGAGGTGGCGATCGGCACCTTGCACGAAGGGAAGCGGGCGGTGGACCGCGCCGTTCACGCCGCCGCCCAGCAGACGGACCGGGCGAAGCTGGAGTTGGGGATTCTATCGATCGAACCGGCGCAGGCCCGGGCGGTCGCCGACTTGTACCTTCAGCAAAACTTGCGGCTGAACACCGACTTTTCTCCGCGCGACGACGCGTTTCTGAGGGAGAGCGTACAGATTGAGGTGTTCGAGGTGATCAACGAGACGGAGACGTTCCCCTATACGTACCGCAACGCCCGGTACGATTACGAAGTCACCCTGGACCGGCCGGGCGTCGTCATGATCGCGCACCTGAAGTATCCCCGCACGTTCGGCGTTTTGGCGCCGGTGGAGTGGGATTTGAAGGGAGCCGCCGAGATGGTGTACTGACCGCGGTCCGCCGGGGCCGGTCATGCCGCAATCGACCCGGTCCGATCGGGGCCGGAATGGGGCTCAAGCTCCCGGGGTTGACGCGCGTCCCGTTTCTTTGCTGTAATGGGGGAAACGAAGGGAGAGACGCGCATGAGCGAAGCGTTGAAAGGGGAGACGGCGGCGCGGCGGGAGCGGCTTCAGCGGGAGCTCGTTCGCGCGGGGCTGGCCGGCTGCCTCATTACGCAAAATGTCGGCATCTACTATTGGACGGGCTCGATGCAGACGGGGTATCTGTTCGTTCCCGCATCGGGAGAAGCCACTTACTACGTCCGCAAAAGCTTGGCCCGGGCGCAATCGGAATCTGCGGTGCGTACGGCGGAGCTCGGATCGTTCCGCGGCTTCAGCGCCAGGCTGGCCGAGGATTACCCGGACTGCTTCCGGGGCGGTGCGCGGGCGGCGATCGGAGCCGATCTGGACGTGATGCCGGCCCAGCTGTATTTGCGTCTGCGCGAGCTGCTGCCGAACGCGGAGCTGGCGGACGCCTCCGCGCTGCTGAGGCGCGTTCGCAGCGTCAAGTCGCCCGGGGAAGCGGATGCGATCCGCAAGGCGGCCCGCGTGGCGGCCGGCGCGCTGGACGAAGGGCTGCGGCAGCTGCATGAAGGGATGACGGAGCTGGAACTGATGACCGTCATCGAGCAGTACATGCGCAGGCACGGCCACGTCGGCCTGATGCGGATGCGGGGGTACAACCAGGAGATCATGATCGGCATGGTCGCGGCCGGCGAAGCGGCGGCGGAGCCTTCGTATTTCGACGGACCGGCCGGGGGACGCGGCTTGACCCCGGCGGCGCCTCAGAGCGCGTCGATGCGGCCGATCGGCCGGAACGAGCCGATTCTGCTCGATATCGGCTGCTGCATCGACGGCTACGTGATCGACCAGACGCGCACGGCTGTCATCGGCGAGCTACCGCCGGAACTGGCTCGGGCGTATGAGGTGTCGGTGGCCATTCTCCGGCAGACCGAGCGGGAGCTGCGCCCCGGCGCCGTTCCGGAGCGGCTCTACGCGCAAGCGCTCGAGATGGCCGAGGAGGCGGGGCTGGCCCGGCACTTCATGGGTTTCGGCGCCGATCAGGTCCGGTTCCTTGGACATGGGATCGGGCTTGAAATCGACGAATGGCCCGTCCTCGCCAGAGGCTTCGCCGATCCGCTGGAGCCGGGCGTGGTGCTGGCGGTCGAGCCGAAGTTTACGTTCCCCGGCCTGGGCGTCGTCGGCATCGAAAATACGTACCTTGTCGGCGAGACGGGATGCGAGCCGCTGACCGCGAGCCCCGAGAAGCTGTTCGTGCTGCCTTGACCGCTGCGACGGACAAACGTTGAAGAGCAACAGACGAGCCTTCGTGCTGCCAGGTGTCGGCAGGCGAAGGCTTTTTTGGCGTTGACTTGTTCCCCTGCCCGAACATTTCAGAAAAATCTAACGTTTTTTGACTGCGGTCTTATGTTTGTTGTCTGGTTGCGGCAGGGGACGTCTCTTACAATAACAGCAGGCCGGGCAAAAACGTACGGGCTTGACTTGAAAGCACTTTCATTCGCAGCGTCGCCATGCCGTCCGCGGCGCCGAAGCCGTACGGCGTTGCAGCGGCGACCGCAGGGTCGTTGCCGGGAAGATCGCGGGAACGGAGCGCTGCGAACACCACGAGGGGAGGAATCGCATGAAGACGCAAACCGGCCGGAGGCGCTCGGGACTGCGTTGGCGGAAGCTGGACACCGAATTGACGCTCCTGTCCCTGCCAACGACCGTGTGGTACATCCTGTTTTGCTTCCTGCCGATGTTCGGGATTGTCATCGCCTTCAAAGATTTCAAGATTTACGGCGGATTTCTGAGCAACGTGTGGAACAGCAAGTGGATCGGTCTCAAAAACTTCGATTTTCTGTTCAAGTCGCACGACGCATGGATCGTTACCCGCAACACGCTGGGGTACAATTTGCTGTTCATCGTTCTGGGCATCGTCGTACCCGTCGCGCTGGCGATCGCGATCGGCCAGCTGCACAGCAAAAGAGCGGCGAAAGTTTACCAGACGATGATGTTCCTGCCCTATTTCCTGTCCTGGGTGGTCGTCTCCGCGGTGGTATGGGCTTTCCTCAGCTTCGACAAAGGAATCGTCAACCAGTTGCTGGTGCAGATGGGCAAGGACCCGGTGAACTGGTACATGGAACCCGCCTACTGGCCCTATTTTCTCATCTTCATGAACTTGTGGAAAGGCGTCGGCTACGGCATGGTCGTCTACTTGGCGACGATCGCCGGCATCGACGGATCGTATTACGAGGCCGCCGTCATCGACGGCGCTTCCAAATGGCAGCAAGTGCGCTATATTACGCTGCCGCTCATGAAGCTGGTCATCGTGATGATGTTCATTCTGGCGGTCGGCCGCATCTTCTATTCGGACTTCGGATTGTTCTTCCAGGTTCCGCGGGATTCGAATTCCCTGTATAACGTAACGACCACGATCGACGTGCTGGTGTACAAGCAGCTGAAGACCGCTACGGTAGGGATGGCTTCCGCTTCGGCCTTTTTGCAATCCGCCTTGGGCTGCGCGACCATCTTGCTGGCCAACTGGATCGTTCGCCGAACCGATCCGGACAGCGCAATGATGTAGAGGAGGGATATCATGGCGGCAGGGCCGAAAGAATGGACCGGCGCCGAACGATTCAACCGGATCGGAACGGGACCCAACATTCTACTCAACGTTCTGTTTTTTCTGCTGGCGCTATCTTGCCTGGTTCCGGTGCTCGTGGTGCTGTCCACGTCTTTATCGAGCGAGGCGTCGATTCGCGAGTCCGGCTATCATCTCATTCCCACCGCTTTTTCAGGCGACGCCTATCACTATATTTCCAAGCAGGGCTCGATGATCTTGCGGGCGCTCGCCGTCTCGCTGATCGTCACCGTTTCCGGCACCGCCATCGGCATTGTGCTGACCGCCACGATGGGGTATGCGCTCTCCCGCGACCAATACAAGCTGAAGGGATTGCTCACCTGGATCGTGTTCATCCCGATGGTGTTCAACGGCGGCTTGGTTTCCAGCTATTATATCAACGCGAATTTTCTCGGACTCAAAAATACGTTGTGGGCGCTCATTCTGCCCTTGGCCGTCTCCTCCTTCAACGTCATCATTTGCAAAACGTTTTTCAAAAGCACCATTCCGGACGGGCTGATCGAATCGGCCGAAATCGACGGAGCAGGTCAATTCCGCATCTTCTTCTCCATCGTCATGCCGATCTCGCTTCCGCTGATCGCGACGATCGGATTGTTCCTCTGCTTCGGATATTGGAACGACTGGTTCCAATCGATGCTTTATATCGACGATCAGAAGCTGTATTCCCTTCAAGCTTTGCTGAACAGCCTGATGAGCAATGTGGACGCGCTCGCGAAGAACGCCTCCAGCATGGGCGTCAGCTACGCGGCGCTGGTCGCCACGATGCCGAAGGAATCCGCCCGCATGGCGGTGGCGATCATCATCGTGGTGCCCGTCGCCTTCGCCTACCCCTTCTTTCAGAAGTATTTTATTTCCGGTTTGACAGTGGGGGCCGTCAAGGGATGACCCGAGGTTCTCGGATCACCATAAAACACCGTTTTAAGAAAAGGGAGGAAAACGTTTGTGAAAAGATCCGTGAAGCTATCATCCGCCTTATGCGCCGCGGCGCTGCTGGCGACCGCTCTGGCGGGCTGCGGCTCCTCGAATTCCGCCAACTCCTCGAACGCGGCCGGTTCTCCTTCGGGAACGGCTTCGTCCGCGTCCGCATCGCCGGCGGCCCAGACCGATTCGGCCGATATCCCGACGCTCGTCTGGTGGACGATCGGCGGCAACATTCCCGCCAACTTCGACAAGGCGATCGAGAAGATGAACGAGTACACGGCTCAGAAAATCGGCGTCAAAATCGACATCAAAGTCGCGAACTGGGGCGAATGGGACAACAAGATCAACACGATTGTCAACAGCGGCGAGCCGTTCGACATCATGTTTACGAACAGCAGCAAATACAACCAGCAAGTGGCCATGGGCGCGTTCGCCGACATTACCGATCTGGTGCAGAGCGAGACGCCCGATCTGTACAAGAGCATTCCGCAAAAGGTGTGGGACGGCGCGAAGATCAACGGCAAATACTACGCTGTGCCGACTTATAAGGATTCCGCTGTGACCCAGTACTGGGTGTTTGACGACAAGTACGTGCAAAAATACGGCATCGACACCGGCAAGATCAAGACGCTGCAGGATCTCGACAAGCCGTTCCACGATATGAAGGCGGGGGAAGGCAAAAACTTTTATCCGCTTTCGCTCACCCAGGGCGACGGGTTTAACGGCTTCTTCAACGGCTACGACGATATGACGCTCGGTCTGCCGCCGATCGGCGTGAAGGTCGACGATTCTTCCCGCAAGGTCGTCTCCGTTCTGGAGCAGCCGGATATTATGGCGAACCTGAAGCAGTTGCACCAGTGGTACCAGGACGGCATCATCAATCCCGACGCCCCGACCAAGACGGAAGCCGATCCGGCTCGTCCGTTCTTCAGCGCCCAGGCGTTCCCCGGCGCGGAAGCGAACTGGGAGATCACGAGCGGCGTCGAGAAGTACGACATGTTCCAGGTTTTCGGGCCGCTTATGACGACGAGCACGATTCAGGGCTCCCTGAATGCGATTTCCGCCAACTCCAAGCATAAGGAGGAAGCGCTGAAATACTTGCAGCTGGTAAATACCGATCCGACGCTGCGCAATATGCTGGCCTTCGGCGAGGAAGGTGTGGACTACGAGAAAGTGAACGGCGAGAAGCTGGTCAGACGGAAGACGGACACATGGCCGCTGGCGGCGTACACGCAAGGTTCATTCTTCGATCTGGCGGTAACGGAGGGGGCCCCTGAAGATCAGTGGGATCAGGTCAAGAAGCTGAACGAGGAAGCGACCTCCTCCACCATCCTCGGCTTCGCGATGGATATAACCGACTTGACCACCGAAGTGGCCAACACGAGGGCCGTCTGGAACAAATACGGCGCTGAGTTGATCACGGGAGCGTCCGATCCCGAGAAGGTCGTTCCGCAGATGGTGAAGGAATTGAAGGCTGCCGGCATGGACAAAATCATCGCGGCGGCCCAACAGCAAATCGACGCGTACTTCAAGTCTTAATCGGCATGCTTGAGCCGGCGTTTTTTTCCGAACCCGAACGGAGTTTCTCCGTTCGGGTTGATTCTCCTGCGCAACAATAATATGTTGGTATATAAGGTTGGGACGACGGGGGGCGGGGGAGACGCGGCATGCGTTCATTTTTGCAAATCAAGATTTATCGCGGCAAATTTCTGGCCTATACGGGATTCGTCGTCTTCATCGGGCTGGCGCTCGGCGCGCTGACCTGCACGGTGCTGCTGAACCAGTGGGTGGAGGACGCCCGCAGCGAAGCGGCGAGCGCGTTCAACCGGACGGAGAGCACGCTCAAGTACGATTCCGACCGCATCGAGGCGTACATGCAGCGGGTCTATTCCAACAGCGGCCTGATGGCGGACGTCCGCAGCTTCCTGGGCAACAGCGCGCAAGCCTATTTCGCCAACAGGCTGGAGCGCAGTCAATACAATCAGCCGCTCGTCTCCTTCCCCGACGATTTGAAATTGTTTTTGAGCAACGGGGGTCGGGGCGACATTACGCAGGTCAGCCTGCTGGCCGGACAGAACGGAAATGTGATCAGCTTCGACAGCAACGGAAATATGAGCTTCCGGTTTCTGGCGCCCGCAACGGACGAACTGTTCCGGGAATCCATTCAGAAAGGGTTCGTCATCCGCAAGAAGCTGTCGGATCCGAACCAAAGTTCCCGCCAGTTGGGCGAGTTTCGCTTCCTGATCAGCAGCGGCCGAGTGTTCGAGACGGCGCTCAACGATCGGATCGGCGCGGCGGGAGCGCTGAGCGATTCCGGCGACTTGTATCTCATTTCAGGCGGCGGACGCGCCGCGGAGGAACTGATTCGCCGGGTGGCGGCGGACGGGCGAAGCCGGGGTTATCTGCAGCGGGGGCTTGCAGATCGGGTCTACTTCACGGCGTTTCGCTCGACCGAGTTCGATTACAAGTTCGTCAGCATCGTGGACCTGGCCTTGCTCGTCCGCGAGCAGGCGAGCGTGCTGCTCATCGTGCTGCTCACCGATTTGGCCGCCATGGCCAGCGTGCTGCTCATGATCGTGTACAATCTGCGCGAAGACGCGAACTTCCTGCAACGCATCATTCATTCGATCGGCCGCGTGAAGTCGGCGAACTTTACGCCGGTGACCCCGAAGCGCTACCGGAAGCACGAGTACGGGATGATCGCCCGCGAGCTCGACGACATGACTCGCCAGCTCGACAGGCATATCCGAACCGAATATCTGCTGAAGCTCAAGCAGCAGGAAACGGAAATGAAGGCGCTTCAACACCAGATCAATCCCCATTTCCTGTACAACACGCTAGAGGTGATCCGATCGTTCGCCTTGGCGAACCGGGACGTCGATACGGCCGACGCCATCGCCACGCTGGGCGCGCTGTACCGCGACATCGTCAGGAACGAGAACATCATTTCGCTCGGCAGCGAGCTCGCCTTGCTGCAAAAATATTTGCAAATCATGGAATGGAAGCACCCGGACCGATTTTATTACCAGCTTCAGGTGGACGAGGCTCTGCTGTCGCTGCCCACCGTGAAGTTCTGGATGCAGCCGATCGCGGAAAACTTCTTCGTTCACGGCTTCGATCCGGAATGCGAGTTCAACCTGCTCGTCGTGAACGGCCGGGAGGAAGCGAACCGGTTCGTGCTGGAGTTCGTGGACAACGGCCGTTCGATTTCCGAAGAGCGGCTCGCCGAAATCAGGCGCACCTTGTCCAGCCGGGAGGACCGCCCCTCGGACAGCGTCGGCTTGTTCAACGTGCATACACGGCTTCACTTTTATTACGGCAAGGGCTTTTCGATGGACATCGCGAACAACGAGGAAGCCGGCGTGAAAGTATCCGTGGTCATTTCAAAGGAGGCGATTGGCCATGTACAAGCTTCTGATTGTGGATGACGAGCCTCACATTTTGGAAGGGATAAAGCGGTCGCTGGACTGGGAAAAGTACGGCTTCGGCCGCATCGAAACGAGCGAAACGTACGAGGGGGCCATCTCCAAGGCGGTGGAAATGTTGCCGGACCTGGCGATCTTCGACGTGTGCATCGGCAAGGAACGCGGCTACGACGCGATCCGCCGGCTGAACGATCTGCGGCTGGCGACGAAATATATCATCATCAGCGGTTACGGCGAATTCCGGTATGCCCAGGAGGCGATCCGCTGCGGCGTCAAAGATTATTTGCTCAAGCCGGTGGAACGCGCCAAGCTGCAGGACGCGGTTGAGAAGGTCATCGTGGAAGATTGGCACGGCACGCTGGAAGGCGCGGACCGCCGCGACGTGAACACGGACCCGGTGCTCGGGGTCCGCTACGACTGCCTGTCCAAGCTGACCAACCGCATCCTGATGATGGTCAAGGCGGAGTACGCCCAGAACCTGAGTCTGAAAGGGGTGGCGGAACGCTTCCGGATGAACGGAACGTATCTCGGGCAACTGTTCCTGAAAGAGACGCAGATGAAATTTTCGGAGTATCTGATGGCTTACCGAATGCTCCAAGCCCGCGAGCGCATCCTGACCACGGACGATAAAATCGCCGCAATCGCGCTGTCGGTTGGCTACCCGAACCTGAACTATTTTTACACCCATTTTCACGCCTACTTCGGCAAGTCGCCCTCCGAATTGCGCAGAAAGGCTTAAGCGGCATGGAGCGGCGAAGAAGGGTTCTCCCGGTTCGTGCGCGCTCATAAGCTGGAACAAGAGCGCCGTCACGATCGCGGAAGCCCGCCGCATCCGGCAGCGCCCAGGCGGCTCGCCCCTGAGGCGGCGCGCTTGATGGACAGCCCGGCCGGTCGGCCTGCACAGGCCGTGTCCGGGCGGGCGTCCGCACATCTTGCCGTCATTCGGCCGATTGGAGCACCTCGGTTGCGGGGATGGAATTATACTATATTGTCGAACGATTGCCGAACGGCCGAACGAAGCGATTTGCATTTGCGGGGCATTTTTTAGTAGGATAGAAAAAGGACTTTCTTTCGTCAAGAGGAGGGGAACCGCATGCTGAAATTAGGGGAGAAAATCATTATCGTCGGCGACCGGTTCGAGCAGAATCTTCCGGTTGGGGATTACGGATATATCATTGCGTACGATCGCAACAACGACAGCGTATTCGACTATATTGTCCGGGTGCCGAAGGCGAACCGGCAATATTACGTTTCCGCGGACGATGTCGAACTGGAGGAGAAGCTGCTCGAGCAGGAGGCGGAACGCGTCGAACGCGAGGCGTTGATCGACTTCGCGCTGGCGACGAGAAACGAGGAGCTGTTCCGGCGGATCATGAACGGAGACAACGCCGTCACTCGCCAGACCGACAAGGATGTGCAGAGCCGGGAAGATTTTATCCGACAGGTGAATTTGAAGGCCTGGATCTGATCGATGTGATTTTTCCCCGGCATGCGAGCCGCGCCGACCGGCTAACGATGGGCGCGGTTTTTTTGTGCTTGTTCGGCCGGTTCAGCCGCGGACGGCGGCGGGAAGCGGAACCGGCGCGGGGAAGCCGAAACAATACCCTTGCATGAGCCCGATCCCCGCCTGCGCGAGGTATCGCCAGTCCTTCTCGTCCTCCACGCCTTCCGCCAGCACGACGCCGTGAAAGCGCGACACCCGCTCGAGGACGTCGTCGATATGGCGCTGTTTGTCCGCGTCCGCGTGGCAGCCTGCGATCCATTTCCGATCCAGCTTGACGTAATCCGGGCGAAGCCGCTCCGCGACTTCCACCGTCGCGAACTTCTCGCCGACGTCGTCCATCGCCAGCCGAATTCCTTCGCGGCGATAGACGTCGAACACGTCCAGCCAATGGCGCGGATCGTCCATCCGCTCCGTCTCCACGACTTCAAAGACGAAATCTTCCGGGTCCATGCCGAACTCCCGGATCAGGCGGAACGTGTCCTTCAGGCATTCCGACGGCCGGTAAAGCGACGACGGGAGGAAGTTGACGAACTTCTTGACGCCCGCCGGCACGTGGCTGGAGGCGAGACGGATGGCGGAGTGGCGGGCCTCGCGGTCGAGGAACGAATGCAGCCCGGCTTCGCGCGCCGCATCGAACAGCTGCGCCGGGCGGAACGGGGGCTGTTCGGGAAGCGGGCGCAGCAGAAATTCATAGCCGACGCGCCGGCCGCCGGGCTGGACGATCGGCTGCATATAGCTCGTGAAGCGGCGGTTGACGATCAGGTCGGCGACCCGGTCGTGATCGGTGCCGACGAACAGGAAGCGGGCGGGCAGCCAGCCGTCCGACTCCGGCGCCCGCTCCGAAGGAGCCGGGGCCTGCTCTTCCTCCGGGTACGCGATCCGGCAGCGGACCGCATCGAAGCGGCTAACGTCCAATCGCCGGTGCAGCGCGTCGACGAGGCGCAGGAACGGCTCGCACCGGTCGAACTCGAGCTTCCACACCCGGCCGTTCCCGCGGACTTCGCCGCCGCCCGCCAGCTCCTCCAGAAGTTCGCACGCCCCCGGATCGTCCGAAGCAAACTCGACCGTTCCGGCGTCGCGCAGCGGCAGGCGGCGGTGGCATTCGTGATATCGCGGCATGGCGCCATTCCTCCTGTCGATCCGTTAGACCGTTGTTTTTTATTATTCCCATGAATGCCGGAATATGAAACGGACCGGCGCGAAGACCAGGACCTCGTCAAAGTCAGACTAATGCGAGGCCCCACTTAACATTTTAAAGATCGCTGGCTTTTTCCTCGAAGAACCGATACAATGAGCTTAATACCCATTTTATCGGTTCCATAAGGGGCAAGTATGACG
>Ga0207789_1000400_pt1 | contig 16443 bp, 13 predicted proteins | sample HigsolmetaGSP12D_FD_184840 | JGI IMG/M metagenome (GOLD analysis project Ga0207789, IMG submission 184840) | High solid enriched microbial communities from the Joint BioEnergy Institute, USA - SP1-2-D (SPAdes) | ecosystem: Engineered > Bioreactor > SSF (Solid state fermentation) > Aerobic >...
CCTTGGTCAAAAACGATCCAAGCAGAATGTGTAAAATAACCGTAAATCTGATTAAAAAATCATGGTTTTACGGTTATTTGTAGTACGTACCGTGAAGGTACGTTTATTTTTTTATTTCGGGCTTACATTTAATCATGAATTTTTAGATTACATTATGAGGAGAGTGTTCTAATTGAAAAAAGTTGTTTTAACTGGTAATGGCTTATCTGTTGGTTTAAATAGGGCTTGCTGAACGAATCCGATTATGGCTTGTATCTGATTTGTCAGCAAGCTCTACCTCAATATCATAGGAGAATGCATCTGCGAAAATGCTTTATTCTGTCCTCTCTGTATGTTGAATCAGCTTTAGAGTGCAAAGTTTTTCCTGCATTTTTTATAAAACCCTTGCATTTAAAGTTCGGCCAAAGCTGTCAGTATCCTTACCAAGTCTAGGACTTTTGCTTATTCAGCAAGCCCGAAATAAGTGCAGGCAAAACATCATAAAGTAAGCGAAAATGAAAATCCCTGTTTGCACGGGGATTTTTCGCTTTTTTTCCGGTTTGTTCGTATAATAGGGATGAGTACCATGTACAGGGAGGCGCCGAACTTGCGGAGGGAAATCATTGCTTTTTTAAAAGAAAAAATAGATCCGGATTTTATCATTGTTCGGTTCGTATGCAAAAGATATGCCCGGCCGGATAGTGATGTTGACATCGCTTTTACAAAGAAGGCGGTATACTGGCACCCTATGAATGTTTTTTATTTGCCCAGGAACTTGCAGATAGATTAAATAAGGATGTCGATCTTATTGATCTGAACCAGGCCCCTACTGTATTTCAGGCGCAGATTTTTGCAACCGGCATCGTCATGGATATGAAAAATGAAAATGCCCTGAATGTAAAACGAATGCTGGCGTATCGTTTGTATGCAAAGCTTAACGAGGAACGTGCCTAAATATTGAAAAATATTGCAAAAAACGGGGCTGTGTATGGAAGATGAAGTGGTCTTGAATAAGATAAGTACCATTGAGCGCTGCCTGAAACGTGTCCGGGAAGTGTATTAGCGGCTCTCCTGCAAGTTTAGAGGACTTTACGAAACAGGACTCCATCATTCTCAATATCCAGCGTGCTTGTGAAGCATCGATTGACTTGGCCCATGCACATTGCTGCAAAAGAACAGCTCGGGCTCCCACAGACGAGCAGGGAGGCTTTTGATCTGCTGAAAGCGAACGGGGTTGATCAATGAAGAAACGGCCGCAAAATGAAAGGCAATGGTTGGGTTTCAGAATATCGCTGTTCATGATGACCAGGCCATTGATTTGGATATTTTAAAGCAAATCTTATTTTACAGAAAGCAGGCGTAACTCATGCTATCATATATCGTAATTGGCGGCGGGGTGCTTGGGGCATCTGCTGTATACCATCTTGCAAAAGCAGGCGCAGTTGTTACACTGGTTGACCGGGCGGATCCCGGGCAGGCAACGGAAGCGGCTGCCGGCATCATATGCCCGTGGCTGTCGCAGCGGCGCAACAAAGACTGGTACCGGCTCGCAAAAGCAGGTGCAAAATACTATCCTGATTTAATTGCCCAATTGGAAAAAGACGGGGAGACGGAAACCGGTTATAAACGGACTGGCGCTCTCAGCATACATACAGATGAAGAAAAGCTTGATAAAATGCAGGAACGCGCGTTAAAGCGAATGGAAGATGCGCCTGAAATCGGGGAAGTAAAACGGCTGTCTGCCGCCGAGACGCATGCCATGTTTCCGATTCTGGACGAAGGGTTCAGTGCGGTCTATGCCGGCGGTGCCGCGCGCGTAAACGGGAAGGCATTGCGCAATTGCCTGTTAAATGCTGCTTGCAAACGCGGAGCCAAAGTCATTCATGGCAATGCCCGGCTGCTTGTGGAAGGCAGAAAAGTCATCGGGGTTGAAGTCGGAAGCCGCACGCTGCATGCGGACAAAACAATTGTGGCAGCGGGTGCATGGGCAAAAGATTTGTTCAAACCGCTCAGTGCGGCTTTTCAAGTCAGCCACCAAAAAGCGCAGATTCTCCATTTAAAACTGCAAGGTATGGACACAAGCAGCTGGCCGGTCGTCATGCCGCCGAATGATCAGTATTTGCTGGCATTCGAAGGCGGCCGTATCATTGCCGGCGCCACCCATGAAAACACGGAAGCTTTTGATTTGCACACAACAGCCGGCGGGGTCCACGAAGTTTTAAATAAAGTGCTGCCGGTTGCACCGGGTTTGGCTGAAGCTTCCCTTGTTGATGTGAAAGTCGGATTCCGGCCGTTCACGCCGGGGTTTTTGCCTGTGATCGGCACATGGCCCGGTTATGATGGGCTACTTTGTGCAAACGGGCTCGGGGCATCCGGCTTAACGGCCGGCCCTTTTTTCGGCGCTGAGCTTGCAAGGATTGCGCTCGGCCGGAAAACAGAACTGGATTTGTCACCGTACGGGCTGGAACAGGCAATTGCCCCTTTATAAACAGCAGGGCCGGTCTTTTATCAAGAAAAAACAGGAGCGAAACAATGAACGATTCCTACTTTGACGGAATTTTGCATATCAAAACAACCGGTGAGCAAAAAGGGTTTAATGCATCACTGCATTACAACCGTTATGAGCCGACGCCTTATCATGCGCTTGATGAACTGTTCGATCATTATGAACTGGATAAAAGCGACCATGTGGTAGACTTCGGTTGCGGCAAAGGGCGGCTCAATTTTTATATCCATCATTTGTTTCGCGCAACCGTGACCGGCATTGAAATGAATGAATGGTTGTACCGGGAAGCCCTCGAAAACAAGAAACGCTATGAGAGAAAATTCCCGGTCCAGCCCGCCCGTATTCGGTTTATATGTTGCCTTGCCGAAAATTATAAGATACTGCCGGACGACAACCGTTTTTACTTTTTTAATCCGTTTTCTGTTCAAATCTTTATGAAGGTTGTGCAAAATATTTTACGCTCGGTGGAAGAAGCATACCGGGAAACAGACATTATTTTATATTATCCGTCGCAGGGCTATATTTACTTCCTTGAAGACCATACACCATTTGAAAAAAAACTCGAAGTCCCGCTAACGCTTTTATACAAGCATAATCCATACGAAAAATTTGTCGTGTACCGGCTTGCGTGAGGATGATGGTGAAATTAATGGATACTCAGCTTTGGTTTCATAGGAAGTGAATGCTTGGATAAGAGAAGGCTTACTTTGATCCGCCTTCCCCCGCCCACTCAGCAGATATTGAAAAAGCCGCTGAGGACATCGAATTTCCGAATTGTACGGACATGACACCATGGCCGCAGAACGGCATATGTCTGGTATAAAGCTTTTTTCCAGGTAAAAGCCAGCCATACCCCTGAAAAATGGCCATCGTTGATGGACTGGGTTAAAAGAATTCGTATTGGAAGGTTATCTGGGGACATGGATGAGGAGTGGGCACCCCTGAAAAAAATAGCCGTTCCATAGTAAGTTCTATTAGAAACGGCTGTTTTTTGCCAGAATATTGATGGGCAGCATTACTTTTCAAGTATCTTTGAGCTGTTTCAGTAGATCTTAGATTCTTTATGCATTCAGGGGGAGGGGAAAAGGCTAGTGGATTTTGGTAATTCAACATTATTCTATGATCATTTTCCACCTTTTCATTTTTTTGACCAGTGTAGAATGGCTTACGCCCAACTTTTCAGCCGCCTTGCGAATTGATTTATTTTCTTGAATGGAGTCCCGTATGACTTGCATTTCAAACTGTTCAACTTGATTTTTCAGGGTTGAGAAAGACTTTGTATTTGGTTTAGCGTCTTTGTAAGCATTATATATATGAGGAGGCAGATGTGAAATTTCAATGCAATTTACGGGTATGGATACTACAATGCTCTCCATTAAGTTCCTTAACTCTCTGACATTACCCGGCCAGTTATAGCTTCTCAAAACATTTTTGGTGTCACTTGAAAGGCTTTTTTTAATTTTATATTCCCTGCAATAATGGAGAAAGTAATGGTCAATTAATTCGTCGATATCCTCTTGCCTTTCTCTTAAAGGAGGCACTTCGATTTCTACGACGAGTAACCGATAAAAGAGATCCTCACGGAATTTCCCTTCTTTTACAAGTTTTCTTAAATTCTGATTTGTAACTGAAATAATTCGGATATCCAAATTACGCGGGCTTTTGCCTCCAATTCTTTGGATTTGTTTTTCTTGGAGGGTCCGTAATAATTTTACTTGTAATTGTAAAGGCATTTCACCAATTTCGTCTAACATAATCGTACCACCGTTAGCTAATTCCAAAAGTCCGATTTTCCCTTCCTCTCGAGCGCCTGTAAAAGCTCCTTTTTCGTACCCAAAAAGCTCTGATTCCATGAGAGATTCCGGAATCGCACCACAATTGACCTTAATAAAAGGTTTATCTTTTCTATCACTTAACTTATGAATCAGGTTAGCGACGACTTCTTTTCCTGTTCCTGATTCGCCGGATATGAGCACACTTGTAGGGTGTGGGGAAATTAGTTTAACTTCATCATATATTTGCCTCATTTTTTGGCTTTTAAAAATTATCGGCTGGCGCGGGTCATTCATTTTAAAAGTATATCGATTGTAGTTGAGTTCGGAAAAATATTTTGCTTTCTCGAGTTCTTGCCTCATGTCATTAAGATGGGTGATGTCTCTTACGCTCGTCATTACCATCTCAATATTACCGGTTTCATCAAATACGGGATTTCCAGTAACAATAACATCTTTTTTCCCATTAATTTTATGCATGATCGAGATAAGCTTTTTTCTTTCAAGGACCAGCAATGATACGGATTGATCTATATATCCTTGTTCCTTTAAATCTGCCATGTGATTTCCGATTAGTTCTTCTCTTTTAAAACCCGTAATATTCTCATATTCCGAATTCACTAAAATGGTTATACCGTTATGATCTGTAACGTAAATACCATCTGTTGAAAATTCTATGATGGCTTCCATCTTTTTTAGATGATCACGATATCGTTCCATTTGCGTTATATCTTGAATTACAATGATTGCTCCTAATAATTTATGATTTTCATAGAGTGGTGTTCTATTTATTAAAAGCCGTCTGTTATTTATTACTATCTCTTCACCTGCATTGGTATTCCTCTGTTTAGCCATGCCAGGCAGTTCGGTTTTTGGGATAATATTTCGAATGTGTATATCCGGATCGTTCTTGCATTTGATATTCAATAGTTCTTCTGCAGATGAATTCATCATTAATATTTTGTTGTTTTTGTCAATGACAACAAGGCCATTGTACATTGATGAAAAGATATTTTCCCATAATCTGTTTTCCGGAATAAGAGATTTCATCAAGTTAACCTCCTCGTAATTGGTGATTTTTTTATATTAATGGTGACATGCTTCACCAATAACGATTCTGTATTACTTGTAGAAAAACCTTCTTTTGAATTTCAATATAATTCGTAATTAGGTGGAATTTTTCACCGATAAAAATAATCAATTAAAGTATGGCGGGCTTTTCAAATGGCATGGTTTTTGCATTTAATGGATTGAATAATTAGGAATGGGGTGGTTAGATATACTTGCTAAACTACGTAACAGGATGTAAACTGGCAGATTATTTTTGGTAAGGACAATGAAAAATCATTGATATCCCACAAGGAGGAATGGCAATGGTAAACATTAAGAAACCCAGGCCCAAACTTTATGTTATGGACAATGGGCGAATGAGAATGGACAAAAACCTAATGATTGCGGGATCAAATCAAGCAACTGTCGATCATCCCAATGCCCCAAATGAAATGGTAGAATTTCCGATTTATACAGTGCTAATTGATCATCCGGAAGGAAAAATTTTATTTGATACTTCCTGCAATCCCGATTCAATGGGACCGGAAGGACGGTGGAATGAGGCTACACAAAAAGGATTCCCATGGACTGCAAGCGAAGAGTGTTACTTACACAATCGATTAGAGCAATTAAATGTCCGGCCGGAGGACATAAAGTATGTGGTGGCGTCCCATCTTCATTTGGATCACGCGGGTTGTCTGGAAATGTTTACGAACGCAACCATCATTGTTCATGATGATGAATTAAATGGTGCGTTGCGGGTTTTTGCTCGTAACCAAAGCGAAGGCGCCTATATCTGGGCTGATATAAATGCATGGATTAAAAATAATCTTCAGTGGCAAACCATTAAACCTTATGAAGACTATTTAGAGCTGGTAGAAGGCGTAAGAATTATAAATTTTGGTAGCGGCCATGCATGGGGATTGATTGGGTTACAAGTTAATATGCCTGAGACCGGGTCTATTATTCTTGCCTCTGACGCCATTTATACCGCAGAGAGCTACGGGCCTCCAATTAAACCGCCAGGAATTTTATATGATTCTGTAGGGTGGGCAAAAGCTGTTGAAAAAATAAGGCGTTTAGCAAAGGAAACAAATTCTGTTGTTTGGTACGGACATGATGCCCATCAGTTTGAGACATTTCGAAAATCTACCGAGGGTTACTATGAATAATTTTGGAAGGGGTTTCATAAATGGAGACACGGGCAGCTGTTTTGTATGAAATGGGGTTGCCAGCCCCTTATAAGGAAAGCCAGCCGTTAAAGATTGAGACATTGAAATTGGAACCTCCTAAACAGGGGGAACTCTTGATAAAAATTAGGGCCGCTGGTTTATGCCATTCAGACCTTTCAGTCATAAATGGAAGCCGGCCAAGGCCGATGCCAATGGCTCTTGGTCATGAAGCAGCAGGTGAAGTGATTGAAGCGGGGGAAGGTATTACGGATTTAAAACCCGGTGATCATGTTGTTTGTTCTTTTGTTCCCAGCTGCGGTCACTGTCTCCCTTGTCAAGAAGGACGTCCTGCATTATGTGAACCGGGTGCGAAGGCCAACAATGAAGGGGAAATGTTGTCGGGAGGGCGACGCCTTAAGAAAAATGGCAAAGAGATCAACCATCATCTTGGAGTTTCAGGTTTTGCGGAGTATGCGGTGGTTTCCAGAAATTCTGTTGTCAAGGTTGATCCTGAAATCCCATTTAGCAAAGTTGCTATCTTTGGTTGTGCTGTGATTACCGGGGTAGGTGCAGTCATCAACACAGCAAGGGTCAAACCTGGAAGCAGTGTTGCCGTGGTGGGTCTGGGTGGAATTGGACTTAACGCATTGCTTGGTGCGGTGTTAGCAGGAGCAAGAAAAGTTATTGCGGTGGATATTAATACCCAAAAACTTGAGATTGCCAAAAAACTAGGCGCAACTGAAACATTTAATTCCCGAAATCCGGATGTGATTAAAGAAATTCGTTCAGCAACAGACGGTGGTGTTGATTATGCATTTGAAACAGCGGGTGCTGTTCCCGCAATGGAGACCGCTTATCGGATTACAAAAAGAGGAGGGATGACAGTAACAACAGGGTTGCCTGATCCCAGCCATCAATTTTCATTTCCGCAAGTCACGTTAACTGCTGAAGAACGTACGGTCAAAGGGTCTTATTTGGGAAGTTGTGTGCCTTCCCGTGATATTCCCCGTTTTATTGAATTGTACAAACAAGGCCGGCTTCCTGTTGACCGGCTTTTAACAGATACGTTACCATTTGAAAAAATCAACGAAGGATTTGATAAATTGGCTAATGGTGAAGCGGCCCGTCTGGTTGTCGAAATGTAATCAGCATATTGGAAGATAAAGTTTAAAAGGTCCCGGGGCTTTAAGGGGCTCCGGGGGATTTATGGCCGAAATAGCCCTGCATTTGCCCTGTTGTTGCTACCGGAAACCTTTATTTCCACTCTTCTTAGTTATGAATAGAAGCAATCTTCATTCATCAATTTTTCTTCTTTTAAGACCACGGGCATGAGCAGAACACCTCCTCATCATGTGTTGGTTTTACGGGTCCATTATTGTAAATCTGACTTTTATCGTGCCTGCATACAGTGATAATGATTTGCTTAGATATGCATATGATTACGAGCAAGCAAGCAGGAATAGGAAAGCACCCCCTTTGACTCCTCCGCTTGAGGATGAAATCTTTCGCTATGCTGTGCATTTATGTAAACGCCCTGAAGAACGCGAGGATAAAACTTAGCCTAACATTACAGTAAACACGCGAATTGTTGGAAATAGGGCAGAACTTAATGGGACTGCAAATGACCCGATTGGGGTATCTGAACTAAGATTGTATGATAATGGAGAAAAACAGAGTGTCATACTCGATCAAAACAGTTGGTCCGCAAGATTTTCCATTGCGCCTTATTTAGCTCCCGGCTATCGAGGAAGACAGTCTTTAGCATTATTAATATTGTGCAAAGACCAGGAAGGTAATACATCAGGGATATATAAAGAGTTACCTCTGCCATTTTTACCCTGAATCATTAAATGGAGTTTTTCTAAACCTTGGCTTTGAAAATAGTTTTCTGCCGTTGGTAGATACTTAAAACGGGGAAGATTCTGATTCGTGAGGATTCGAATATAATTGAGAAAAAACTGATACGACATTGAATTGTAAGAAAAGCAATCAGAATGGCTTTCCAAAAAATAGCAAGGGGCGCATCGTATGGCCCCTTTTGCATGTATTTTTTCCAAGTCCCTTTGTTTTTGGCGATCTCTGACTGTTTATAGTTGAGGTCCAGCTCATAAGCTATTCACTTTCAATAGGTTAATGCCCAAAACCATTTTCTTCAAATAGCCCTTCTTTTTCTAAACGGGCCAGCATATTGAAAATTCCTTCCTGGTTATGGCTGTCAGTAAGGTAATTGGCAAACTGTTTTGCATTAGGAAGCGCATTTGCCATAGCTATGGAATATTTTTTTCTGTTAAACATAGAAATATCATTTTCACTGTCGCCAAATACAATGATTTCATCATCACGGATCCCGTATTTCTCCATAATGATATCTAATGCTTTTCCTTTTGAAATTCCCTTGTTTGTAACTTCCATTTTTCGTTCATCTGAAAAAACAAATTCATATTTGTGATAAAAGGGATTGTTCATTAATGTTTGACGGACAAACCTCATATAAAGAGGGTCCTGTACAATAGAAATTTTATTACAAAAATCAGGCGAGTCTTTCAAGTCCCGGATCAAAATTTGGTTTGGATATCCGTCACGGGTATCACATAGCCAGCTGTACATGCCACCGGTCCATGGGTAATCTTCAGGAAGCCGCATTTCCGCTCGAATGTTACGTTTGATATTATAAATGGATTCCGGCAAATAAGTATAAATGGTATCATCCTGGCTGTACTGCAATTCAACATTAAATAAGGAAAAGAAATCGTTAATTTCTTTAATGTTTGAAGCGTCCAAAACGCTTATTCGAGTCCGTTTACGGGTTTTAACATGATAGATGGAAGTGCCGTTTACGTCTATCAAAATTCCATCATATTTATCCATATTCAGTTTTAAGGCATCTGGAAGGAGTCTGATATAGCTACGGCCACTGGCCAATATGAGCTTAACCCCTTTCTTTTGCAGTTCAATCAACTTATGGAATGTTTTCGGTGATATGTTATTTTCTGATGTAAGCAGGGTTCCATCCATATCACAAACGATCGCTTTAATTGTCATTCTTGTACACCACTCTTTTTTGTGAAATATAGCGCTTTCCGTATTTTTTCAAGCGACTTCTTATTTTCTTCTTCATCATGATACATGACAGACACATATATAATATCAATAATGGTTAAATAAAGAATACGTGCAGTAAGTGTCTCCGATCGAAAAGCAGATTCCTCAGAATAAACAACAAAAGCGGTGTCCGAGAGTTTGACCAACTCCGAATCATAATTTCCCGTTAATGTAATAATTTTTGCCCGGTTTTCCCTCGAAATTTTTGCTATTTCAATGGTATCAAGTGTCTCTCCTGAATGTGAAAATAGAAACACACAATCATCGGGACCTAATTTTGTTGCATAACTGAGCTGCATATGTAAGTCAGCAACATAGTTACAATGATATTTGGTTCGCAGGAATTTATGGTAAGCATCAAGGGCAATGACGGATGAGGCCCCCTGGCCAAAAAAGTAAATGCACTTTGCCGGATAAATTAAGCTCAATGCTTTATTTAGTTGCTCCTCTTTCAAAGATTGAAGTAAATTTTCTAACAGCCCTTTATTTGAATTTATAATTTTTTGTGCAATAACATGCGTAGAATCAGATTTACAAATATCCGGAAAAACAACAATCTCTTGGCTGCGTTCTTCGTTTGTACGAAAGTTTGAGGCAACAGTAATTTTAAAGTCTTGAAAACCGTCGAATCCGATTTTTTTAACAAATTTAAAAATTGTAGATTCCGAGACGCCAGTATCCTCAGCAATATTGGAAAGGGTTTTGTTTACAACTTTCTTACCAAGTTGCATGAAATATTCTGCAATGATTTTTTCGGTATCAGTAAAACTTTTCAAACGAGGGCGAAGTAAATTTCTCAAATAATCGTAGGTCATCGTATTTCACCTCTTGGAAGTATAGTATCCTAATTGAATCCGTTTTATTGTTTAAATTCTCCTTGTGTGCTTGAATGAAAATCATTTATCGGCCTGTGACCTTTTTAGCTTTTTCAACCGCCACTTATGACGTTTTTTCTTTCGGCTAACTGCCACGTTTTTGAAATATTTGTATGGATATTTGGTGTTTGCTTACGAGCTTCAAATGACTGTGTCATCTATGATAAATCCTTTAGCAATGCCTGGGTATTCATTTCCCGCTTCCAAAGTATTTGGACCCTTTCAGTTTGATATGAGCCGGAAAAACGGGGTTTTCTGACAGATGAAGGCAATATTTTCATTTAACCGTTTCACAAGGGTTTCGCCCCCCCCATAGGTTACTTCTCCCGGTGTCCCAAAATGGAATCATTGCAAGTGGTGTGGCACTTTAATAAAGATTCATAGCAATGGACTGTTTCCATCATCTTTATTCTTAGATGCCAAATAAGATCTTTGTGGTAGAAGGTCAGAAGCAAGCGTCACTTCAATCTCTTTTTTGTCTCTAATCAATTTTCATTATACAAGACTTAGGGAGAGATATTTCTTATTTTGTCCTCTCAAATCCTGGAGAAACGGGAAAGAGGAAAAAAATCAATTAAATTACTGCAGGTTTCATCCTTTAAAGTTATGATATCACACTCACGGGATTGAAAAAATATTTTTTCCTGTAATCCTTTACAGATAAAAAATATTTGCTAAGATGAACTTGATCATTGATATACCCCAAAATTTCTCAGGGAAGTGATAAAAAACAAAAAAATCCAGAGATTGATATTCAAAGCTGCTTTATAAGAATCAGCCGTTTTTGACATGAGTTTTTCCAAGCTAAGCCATGTATTTTTTGGGAAGCTGGTTTTGTTTTTCGCCGAGTAAATTGATCAATGGAGGTTGGTCTGATGAAAGTAGGCATGATAGGGTTAGGCAAAATGGGATGGAACATGCTGCTGAATTTGCAGGAAAAATCGGTGAATGTTGCAGGATATGATGCTTCAGAGAGTGTTAGAAAAAAAGCTTACGAGGAAAACTTGCCTGTTCAAGATTCACTTGATGCGTTATTAAATGTTTTAGAAGAGCAAAAAATTGTCATGTTAAGTACACCTGCAGGCAACATTACGAACACATTAGTAAAAACGCTATTAGACAAACTAAATCCCGGGGACATTATAATAGATGCGGGAAATTCCTACTACAAAGATAGTGTTAAAAATTTTGAATTGGCCCAAGAAAAAGGAATCGGATTCCTCGATTGCGGAACGTCCGGGGGTATAGAAGGGGCCAGATACGGTGCATGCTTGATGGTCGGCGGAAAAAAAGAAATTTTTGATCAAGTTGAAGAAATTTTTTCTAAATTGGCATGTGAAAAGGGTTATACCTATACAGGCAAACCAGGGAGCGGCCATTATTTAAAAATGATTCATAACGGGATTGAGTATGGCATGTTACAGGCTATCGGAGAAGGATTCGATGTTTTGCATGCAAGCCAGTATGATTACGATTTTGAAAAGGTTGCTTCAGTCTGGAACCATGGTTCTGTGGTTCGCTCCTGGCTGATGGAATTGGCGGAAAAAAGTTTTAAAGAGGATCCAAAGCTGGATCATTTGCGCGGGATTATTGACGCAAGCGGTGAAGGAAAATGGACTGTAGAAGAAGCGCTTGATTTGAATATTCCTGCTCCGGTTATTGCAAGTTCATTGTTCGTACGGAACGCTTCAAAAATTGAAGATAGTTTCTCTGCAAAAGTTGTATCAACGATTCGGCATCAATTTGGAGGACACGAAATAGTTGAACACTAAGGAGTAGTCATTATGGGTGAAAAAAATAAAATTGCAATCGTAAATTCAAGCAGTTTTGGAAAGATTTTCCCGGATCATATGGAAAGATTGCGTCAGTTAGGGGAGGTTGAAAGATTTCATTTTGATAGTGAAATTGATGGGAAAACACTGGCGAAAGAGTTAAAAGGCTTCAATATGATCATCGCAAGTATAACGCCCTTTTTTACAAAAGAATTTTTTGAGTACAAAGATGAGTTGAAGTTAATTACACGACATGGGATCGGCTTTAATAATATCGATCTTGAGGCTGCAAGAGAACATAATACAGTTGTTTCCATTGTACCGCCTTTAACGGAACGTGATGCAGTTGCAGAGAATAATGTTACGAACTTACTAAATGTGATGCGGCAAACAAATAAAGCGCATCAAAAAGTTATAAAAGATAAATGGGAAGAACGGGCAAATTTTATTGGCCATGAGATCAGTGGCAAAACAGCCGGGGTCATTGGAGTAGGAAACATAGGCAGCCGTGTTGCCGAAATATTCTATTATGGATTCCGGTGTGAAGTACTAGGATATGACCCTTATAAAACTAAGCAAGACCTGGCGGCATTTGGTGTTAAAAAAGTTGAACTGAATGAGCTGTTGGAAAGAGCTGAAATCATTAGTATATGTGCAAGTCTTAACAAGGATAATTATCATATGTTATCCGAAAAAGAATTTGCCAGGATGAAAGATCATGTCTATATATCGAATACTGCCAGGGGGGCATTAATTAAAGAAGAAGCGATGGTAAAAGCATTGCAAGATGGGAAAGTGGCTGGTTTTGCAACAGACGTATTGGAAGATGAACCCGGCAGATCGGACCATCCTTATTTAAACTTTGATAACGTTATCATGACGCCGCATACTTCTGCATATACAATGGAATGTCTGAGAGGTATGGGGGATAAGTGTGTTACGGACTGTGAAATGATGGCAAAAGGAATCCTCCCGAACCGTTCTGTACAACCGGTTAGTTGCTATTTAAAGTAGGAGGTTTTTAAAATGATCCAGGATTTAAATGTGAAAGTTGGCCCTCAATTCTATCGATATAGCGAGGGTGCAATAGATATTATACCTGAGATACTCCAGGAATATCAAGCTAAAAACATCATGATTGTCCATGGGACGGTATCTTGGGAAAAAGCAAAACCCTTTATGAAAAAGGTAATGGGTTTAGATAAAAAAATTATTTATGAACAATACCATGGCGAATGCAGTTATAATGAGAGCCACCGGATTGCAGAAATCATCCGGGAAAATGATATTGATTTTGTAATAGGCGTCGGGGGAGGAAAACTAAGCGATTTGGTGCTGCTCACCAGTCATTTAACAAGTACCCCATTTGGCTTAGTCCCCACTTTAGCCAGCAATTGTGCGGCATGGACGCCACTTTCTGTTATGTATAAAGACAACGGCTTAGCAGAAGGGAAAACGGAGCATGTGAAACGCCAAGCTGCATTTCTTGTTATGGATCCAGCACTTGTCATTGATTCGCCCGTAAAATATTTTATTGCTGGCATTGCAGATACTATGGCGAAATGGTATGAATCTGATTTGATTTTGGAACAAGACAAATTTAGCAGAGAACCTTTTCCACAGCTGGCACGGTATACAGCACGGATGTGCAAAGATACGATTTTAAATGAGTCCATGAAGGCGATTGAAGATATGAAAAATAAAACAATCTCCGATGAATTCACGCATGTTTCAGAAATTATTATAGCCATTTCCGGTTTGGTTGGGGGATTGGGTGATAAATATGCACGCAATACTGCAGCACACGCAATCCATGACGCGATCTCTGCCTATATACCGGAAGTGCATAAATATTTACATGGAGAAAAAGTAGCGTATGGCATATTTTATCAATTGGCATTGGAAGGAAAGTGGAAAGTCATTGATGAATTAACTCCGTTTTATGAGAAATTGAATTTACCGAAGTCTTTAACGGAAATGGGCGTATACCCTATGTCTGAAAGTTTATTGAAAGACATTATTCAATTTGTTAATAGCAAACAAAAAGTACACTTGCTTCCAATTGAAATAAATGAAAACGTTTTAACGGAAGCGTTAATCAATTTGGAGAATTATATTAATAAATAAGGGGGTTGCAAAGCGTGGAAACATTAACATTTTGGCAAAGTTTGATCATAGCGCTTTGGGTAGCAGCCATAATGTCGCGCGCGTTTTTAGGAGGGGCAACATTAACATTACGCTTTTCCCCATTAATGACAGGTTTAGTTGTAGGGATAGTAATGGGGCATGTAGCAGAAGCAATGATCATCACCGCAGCCATTCAGTTGATCTATATGGGGGTTTTTTCTCCTGGGGGGACAATGCCTTCAGAGCCCTCAATTGCAGCAGCCATCGCTGTTCCGGTTGCAATATTAGGTAATCTAAAGCCGGAAGCAGCCATCGCGGTAGCAGTACCTGTTGGGTTGTTAGGTGCATATTTATATCAATTCCGCTTTTTCATTAATACTTTTTTAGGCAAAATAACTGATAGGGCTGTAGAAAAGTTGGATGATGGTGCAATTACTCGCAGTATTGTTCTTTATCCTGTTATAGCGTCCTTTATCCTGTTTGTTCCGTTGGTCTTTATTGCATTGTATTTTGGCGCTCCTGTTATCGCTGATGTTATTAAAGCTTTGGAAGGAACTGTCGTATTTCATATCCTTGAAGTCATTGGAGGCGGTTTAGCAGCAATTGGTATTGCGACAACGATTTATGTCATCGGGCGCCGGGAATATATTGTCTTCTTCCTATTAGCCTTTTTTATGAGTGTTATTTTTGCAAGTTTAAAAATCACAATGGTAACATATGCAATCCTGGGCGCATTAATCGCTGCGATATTCGTGCTTGTTAAAAGTTCGAATAATAGAACGGCTTCAACAAATGCAAATGATGCAAGCGGTTTTGATGACGATGATGATGACTTCTAATAGGCTAAAAGAAAGGAGAATTTAAAATGCAGGACAAAGGAAATAAACTGCCAAATGCATCAGGTTCAAATTTGGAACCTGAGCAAATTACAAGTAAAGATGTATCCAAATCCTATATAAGATGGCATTTTGCGAATGAAATCCCGCACTCTTTTGACCGTTATCTGGCAGCTTCATTATTATGGGCTATGATGCCAATACTGCGTAAATTGTATAAAGATGATGAAGCTTTACGTGCGGCATATAAGAGGCAACTGTTGTTCTTTAACACGCAGTTAACCTGGGGCGGCGGTATCATTACCGGTTTAATGTCTTCAATGGAGCAGGAACGTGCCCGAGAAGAGTATAACCGTGAAGAAATAAAAATGACCGACGACTTAATGTATAATACGAAGGCCGGGTTGATGGGAGCTTTAGCAGGTATCGGGGATTCAATTGACTCAGGTACGATTCAATACATTTTTATTGCAATTGCCATTCCTTGGGCTCAACACGGTAGTGCCTTGGGTGCACTTTTCCCGTTTGTTTGCTTTGCTACCTACCAGGTATTGATTGGTTTGTTTTTCGCACGCCAAGGATTTACAAGAGGCCGTAATGCGACTACATTGATGCAAAGTTCAGGGATTCAAAATATTATTGACTTGCTTTCAATTTTAGGTTTGTTCATGATGGGTATTCTGGCCGGGAACTATGTAAAAGTTTCATCATCTTTGACATTCCATTTATCGGGACGCGAATTTAATATACAAGAGACATTAAATTCTATTCTGCCTGGAATGTTGCCTCTAGCAGTAGTATTAGGAGTATACTGGTACTACACGAAGAAGGGATTGAAAGTTACCCGGGCATTAATCTGGCTAACCGTAATATTGGGTGTTCTTGCAGCTGTTAGAATTTTATAACAAAAAACTTTTGGCAAAGGGGATAGAATGAATGGGTGTTGTAAATCTGGCTCGTGTAGATGAGCGTCTAATCCATGGACAAGTGATGATCACCTTATCGAAGCGCAACGGTGTTAACTCCATATTCGTAGTGGATGATGTTGTAGCAAAAGATAAATTTATGAAAGACCTCTATAAGAGTGCAGGCAGCCGTACAGGCCAAAAAACAATTGTAATGACCCTGGATAAATGTAAGTATTATTGGGATGAATATCGTTTTAAGGAATACAGTTGTATACTAATTGCAAAAACCATTGATGTAATGTATGAGTTAGTAAAACATGGGGTTCCGATGAAAGAATTAAATA